>FRDC01003638.1_pt1 | contig 138654 bp, 120 predicted proteins | sample 1106171 | NCBI WGS metagenome assembly FRDC01 (sample SAMEA3930566, study PRJEB13176) | freshwater metagenome | biome: Drinking water system; feature: drinking water; material: water | place: Singapore | collected 2014-12-20 | reverse complement strand
CGTATAACAAATGACATTGTAATGACACACTTACGTTGATTTCAAGGCAATCGGATTTAATTTTGCTACGTATATAATTCAAACCATTCGCTTGGGAAATAGAAATAAGGAAATATCAAACTTTTACGTAGTCGGGATCAATTACAAAAAAACAGACGCTTCTGTTCGCGGATTATATGCCATTAATAATGAGCAATATGAGTCATTATTAAATGAAGCGGTATTGAATGGCCTACAGGAATTGTTTGTATTGTCTACTTGTAACAGAACTGAAATTTATGCATTTGCAGAAAATGAGGCTGTTTTAATGCAGCTCTTGTGCAATGCCAGTTCAGGAAACTTAGAAGCCTTTCAAAAAATGGCTTATGTAAAGATTGGCCAAGAAGGTATTCGTCATTTATTTGATGTGGCATCCGGATTGGATTCACAGATATTGGGCGACTATGAAATTGTAGGTCAGTTAAAACTAGCTGTAAAATTTGCAAAAGAGAGAGAATGCATTGGTTCTCATTTGGAACGTTTAACCAATGCAGCGCTGCAGGCATCAAAAGATGTAAAAGCAAATACTGCATTAAGTGGGGGCACGGTATCTGTGGCATTTGCAGCAGTTCAGTATATCAAAGAAAAAATCAGCGCCATTGAAGGAAAACGCATCCTTTTGATGGGAACAGGAAAAATTGGAAAGAACACGTGTAAAAATATCATCGATTATTTGGGTACTACCGAAATAACTTTGATGAATAGAACTGAAGAAAAAGCCCAAGCCCTAGCGCAAGAATTGGGTATCAAAATGGCTTCTAATTCCTATTACAACCAAGAAGTAAATGAGGCTGATATTGTAATTGTAGCCACAGGTGCTTCAAGCCCCGTTATTTTAAAATCTGATTTGAGAGCAGAAAAACCTCAGTTGTTCATTGATCTTTCTATCCCCTACAATATTGATCCGGCTGTTGCCGAATGGCCAGAAGTTGATTTGGTAAACGTAGACGCTTTGTCGAAAATCAAAGACGAAACCTTGAATATGCGTTTAGCAGAGGTTCCCAAGGCGAAGGCCATCATCAATAAACATCTTGTTGAGTTCCTGGATTGGCATAGCAAACGCCAGTTTGTTCCGGTATTGAAGGCAATTAAATCGAAATTAGAAGAATTGCATGCTCATCCTCTGTATGTGAGCTATGTTCAGTCGGTTACGGAAACACAGCCCGTTGTGTGCAAAGAAAAAATTCAACGAGTGGTAAATGGAATTGCCGTAAAATTGATGGAAGAAAACACCAAGGGATGTCAGTACATCAATGCCATCCACGAGTACATTGCAACCGGAACAAATTAACACCATGAGCAAAAGCATTAAAATTGGAACACGCGACAGCGAGTTGGCGTTGTGGCAAGCCAACACTGTAAAGGCTTTGCTGGAAGAAAAGGGCTTTGCAGCCGAATTGGTTCTCATTAAAAGCGAAGGTGACCTTGATCTTACCACCCCACTCTATGCCATGGGTGTTCAAGGTGTATTTACCAGAAGTTTAGACATTGCCCTTCTGAACGGCCGAATTGACATTGCGGTTCACTCCATGAAAGATGTTCCAACTCAACTCCCTAAAGGCATTACACAAGCAGCAATCCTTAAAAGAGCCTCCTATACCGATATATTAGTCTATAACGGCGACCCCTCTTTTTTAAACGATTTCACCGGAACAGCGTTAATAGCTACCAGTAGTATTCGCAGAAAAGCGCAGTGGTTGCATCGATACCCACATCATAGCATCGAAAATTTGCGTGGCAACGTAAATACCAGACTTAGAAAAGTGGCTGAGAGTAATTGGAACGGAGCTGTATTTGCCGCTGCCGGCTTGGAGAGGATTCATCTTCGTCCTAAGAACAGCATCGACCTAGATTGGATGTTGCCTGCTCCGGCACAAGGGGCCATCATGGTAGTTTGCGGAGAAGCCGATACGTATTGCAGAGAGGCCCTTAGTCAATTAAACGATCGGGCTACTGAAATAGCAACTAAGGTAGAACGTGATTTTCTTAAAGAATTAATGGGCGGATGTTCTACTCCAATTAGCGGATTGGCAACTGTGGTAAATAACAGTATTCAATTCAAGGGTAGTATTCTGTCCCTCGATGGTAAGGAAAAAGCAGAGATTGAAATTTCAGGCGATACCGGCGATTTTGAAAGCCTAGGTGCAAAAGCAGCAGCAGCAATCATTGCCAATGGAGGAAAAAGCATCGCAGAAAGTATTAAAAATGCAGGAAAATAAGTCAATACTCATCACCGGTAGTTTGGACCAGCAATGGTCAAGCTATTTATCAACTCGTAATCTTCAAGTTGATGTGATTCCGTTTATTGACATTGAATATATTTCAGACAGCCTTTCTGTTCAACAAATCAACGAAACAATTGGTGGACAACAAATAGCAGTATTTACTAGCAGCAACGCTATTCATGGGGTACAAAAAATTCTAAAAACAAAACCAACAGGTTGGAAAATCTATTGTGTAGGAAAGGTATCAGAACAGTTGGCACGTAGCTTTTGGGGAGATCAAGTGTTATCGGTAAACGTTAACAATTCAGCCGAATTGGCCAATATGGTTGCCAAACAAGAGAGTTCTAATATTCCGGTTTTATTCTTTTGTGGCGATAAAAGAAAAGATGCTTTACCAAATCTCTTGACCGAAGCCGGTTTCCAACTAACAGAATGGATCGTATATAAAAATATCGCTACACCGGAAATAGTGCAGAAAGCCTACGATGCTATTTTGTTTTTCAGTCCAAGCGCCGTTTATAGCTACTACAGCAAAAACCAATTTCCGCCCAACGCACAATTGTGGGCCATTGGTGCCACTACAGCTGCAGCTTTGAAAGAATTCACACAACAAAATATCTATACGCCACTTGAGCAATCGAAAGAACAAATGATCAAGGAAGTGGCAGAATCAATTTAAAACTAGACAATCGAAGATGAGCAACTTAAAGAATGATCTTTTATTAAAGACGTTAAGAGGAGAAAGCACGGAGCGTCCACCGGTATGGATGATGCGCCAAGCAGGTCGCTATTTACCTGACTATATCAAGCTAAGAAATAAATATGATTTCTTTACTCGTGTTCAAACACCTGAGTTGGCAACAGAAATCACCTTACAGCCTATTGACCAAGTGGGCGTAGACGCAGCAATCATCTTCTCGGATATCTTGGTAATTCCTCAAGCGATGGGCCTTGAAGTAACCATGGAAGAAGGAAGAGGTCCGCTTCTCCCTAAAACCGTTACAGACAAAGCTTCTATTGAGGCGCTTGTAACAGAAGGTGCCGAGGAAAGTTTGAAATATGTTTACGACGCATTGGCGCTAACTAAAAAAGAACTGAATGGACGTGTGCCATTGATCGGATTCGCCGGTGCACCTTGGACCATATTGTGTTATATGGTAGAAGGAAAAGGAAGCAAAACTTGGGACAAAGCGAAGCAGTTTGCTTACACTCAGCCTGAATTGGCGCATGCATTACTCAAAAAAATCACAAGCATCACCATCGAATACTTGAAACTTCAAGTAAAAGCCGGAGCTGATACCGTGCAGGTTTTCGATAGTTGGGCAGGTTCTTTAAGTCCGGCTGATTTCAAAACATTCGCGCAACCTTACTTAACTGAAATAGCCACAGCATTAAAACCACATGCACCTGTGATTCTTTTCCCTAAAGGAAGTTGGTACGCTTTGGAAGACTTAAGCAAATCTGACGCCGCAGGTATTGGAATCGATTGGTGCTTAACGCCTCAATTGGCCCGTCAATTCAGCGGCGGAAGAGTTACCTTGCAAGGAAATTTCGACCCGGCAAAACTGTTGGCACCAATTCCTGAAATCAAAAAGTCGGTTAAAGAAATGATCGATGCCTTCGGGCCTCAGCGATACATCGCGAACTTAGGACATGGTATTACGCCGAATGTTCCTGTTGATCATGCGAAAGCATTTGTAGAAGCCGTAAAAGAATATAGATACTAATGGAAATTAAAGACCAGTGGATTGCGTTCATCAGAGATCTTCAAGACCAGATCTGCACCGCTCTTGAAAAAAGTGATGGTGTAGCTCGCTTTCAAGAAGATTTGTGGGAGCGACCCGAAGGTGGTGGTGGTAGAACCCGCGTAATTGCGAATGGTGATGTATTTGAAAAAGGCGGCGTGAATACCTCGGTAGTATTTGGAGAAGTAACCGATTTAATGCGGACGCAACTTAAGATCAATGGCCATTCTTGGTTTGCTTGTGGGTTAAGCTTGGTGATTCACCCAAAGAGTCCACTCGTTCCTACTGTTCATTGTAATTATCGCATGTTCGAATTATACAATGAAAAGGGAGCAGTGATCGATCGTTGGTTTGGTGGTGGCACCGATCTTACTCCTTACTATATTTTCAATGAAGATGCCTATCATTTTCACCGAACCTATAAAACTGCTTGTGATCAATTCAACGAAGCATTCTATCCTAAATTCAAGGAAGAGTGCGATCGCTATTTTGTAAACAAGCATCGAAATAATGAATGCAGGGGTATTGGAGGAATATTCTACGATTATCAAAGACCCAGTGAAGATCAACCTCTGGAGTTTTGGTTCAAGTTCGCCAAAACTTGTGGGGAAGCTTTCATTAAAGCTTATATACCTATTGTAGAAAGAAGGAAGAAACTGGATTACAGTCCTGAACAAAAATATTGGCAAGAAATCAGAAGAGGAAGATATGTAGAATTTAATCTGGTACACGACCGTGGAACCATCTTTGGATTGAAAACGAATGGAAGAATTGAAAGTATTCTCATGAGCTTGCCTCCTACTGTGCGTTTTGATTACAACTATCAGCCTGCACCCGGAAGCCCTGAAGCACGATTAACTGAAGTATGCCTTCATCCGGTAGATTGGTTGGCCCTAGAAGAACAAGAACGCATTGAATGGGCCCGCAAAAGCAACACTTGTTAACTGAATAAATTAATTGTATGTATTTACAGAGAAGAAATAGAATCCTTCGTAAATCAGCAGCCATCAGAGCCTTGGTAAATGAAACCATTCTTACACCAAATGATTTCATTGTTCCCTTGTTTATTATTGAAGGAACGAATCAAATCTCTGAAATCGCTTCAATGCCCGGTTATTATAGACGAAGTTTGGATTTAACCGTGAAGGAAGTAAAAGAACTGTGGTCAATGGGATTGAAGTCGGTATTGTTATTTATCAAGTGTGAAGATTCTTTAAAAGACAATAAAGGAACGGAAGCACTCAACCCAAATGGATTGATGCAAAGAAGTATTCGCGCTATCAAAGACGCTGTTCCTGAAATGGTAGTGATGACAGATGTGGCGCTGGATCCTTTTTCCAGTTATGGTCACGACGGTATTGTTGAGAACGGTCAAATTGTAAACGATCCTACTGTAGAAGTGTTGGCGAAGATGAGTGTGAGTCATGCGGAAGCAGGGGCCGATTTTGTAGCTCCCAGTGATATGATGGACGGACGTATTGGCGCCATCAGAGCTGCTTTGGAAGAAAGCAATTTCACTCAAACGGGCATTATGAGTTACAGTGCCAAATATGCATCTTGCTTCTATGGTCCGTTTAGAGATGCATTGGACAGTGCGCCTGGTTTTGGCGACAAGAAGACCTATCAAATGAATTATGGAAATCGCCTTGAAGCCATCAAAGAAACGGTGATGGATGTTGAAGAAGGTGCCGACATTGTGATGGTAAAACCCGCATTGAGCTATTTGGATATTATTAGAGACATTAAGAATGAAGTTGAAGTACCGGTAAGTGCGTATAATATCAGTGGAGAGTATGCGATGATCAAAGCGGCGGCGGAAAAAGGTTGGATAGATGAGAACAAGGCCATTTTAGAAACGCTCACTTCTATTAAGAGAGCGGGCGCTGATTTAATTGCCACCTATTTCGCGAAGGAAGCAGTACAATTAATAATTAATAATTAATGATTTGAGGTTGCCTCGCAACTTCAAATCAAAGAAGAAGCAAAAGAAAACGCAGATGTATAGCATTGAGAAAAGCAAGGAATTATTTGCGAGAGCTCAGGAAAGCATTCCCGGTGGAGTGAACAGTCCGGTAAGAGCATTTAAGAGTGTAGGCGGAACGCCTTTGTTCATCAAGAATGCCAAGGGAGCTTATTTATATGATGTTGATGGAAACCAATACATCGATTACATCGCTTCTTGGGGGCCAATGATTCTTGGTCATGCTTTTGAACCTGTAGTGAAGGCCATTCAAGAATACGCTGTTTATTCAACTTCTTACGGTGCTCCAACCGAATTGGAGATCAAGATGGCAGAACTCATTAAATCAATGGTGCCCAATGTTGATTTGATTCGAATGGTGAGTAGTGGTACCGAAGCTTGTATGAGTGCGATTCGATTGGCGAGAGGATATACCGGTAGAAATAAGATCATCAAATTTGAAGGTCATTATCATGGTCACTCCGATTCATTCTTAGTAAAGGCAGGTAGTGGTGTAGCTACTTTTAATATTCAAACCGTTCCCGGGGTAACTGCCGGAGTAGCGAATGATACGTTGACGGCTGCCTACAATAGTTTAGAAGAAGTAAAGGCCTTAGTAGCTGCTAATAAGAATGAAATTGCAGCGATCATTGTTGAGCCGGTTGCCGGAAACATGGGATGTATTTTACCACAGCCCGGTTTTTTGGAAGGATTAAGAGCAATCTGTGATGAAGAAGGCATCGTTTTCATATTTGATGAAGTAATGACGGGATTCCGTTTGTCTACCGGTGGAGCGCAAGCGCGCTTGAACGTAAATGCCGATTTGGTAACTTACGGAAAAGTAATTGGTGGTGGAATGCCGGTGGGTGCTTTTGGAGGTAAAAGAGCCATCATGGAGAAAATTGCTCCACTGGGAGGGGTGTACCAAGCAGGTACATTGAGTGGGAATCCGATTGCTATGATTGCGGGATACACCTTGTTATCTACACTAAAAAACAATCCAAACTTACTTTCTGAACTGGACGAAAAAACCGCTTATTTACATAAAGGATTAGAAAAAGTATTAGCCGCACACGGCAAACCCTATCGTATAAATAGATTGGGATCGATGATCAGTGTGCATTTCAGCGATCACGATGTAATTGACTTTGCAACTGCAGCTGCTGCGAACAATGATAAGTTCAAAGCTTTCTTCCATAAAATGCTGGAGAAGGGAATCTATTTGCCTCCTTCACCTTTTGAAGCGTGGTTCTTGAACAATGCGTTGAGTTATGAGGATTTAGATAGAACGATTTTAGCGGCGGAGCAAAGTTTGGGAGAGATATAGAGGAAGAGTGTCTAATTACTTTAAGACTTTTTGTTAGAATGGAATCACCGCAGAGTCCGCTAAGACCGCGAAGGAATCGCGAAGTTTTTTGAACCGCAGCGGCGCAGCGATCGCAGCGGTTTCGCAGCGAAAAGTCATTACCTCCGCCTAAGGCGAAACAACTCCGTGCCACCGTACCTCAGTGGTTTGTATTCCACCGCGCAGCGGCTTTGCGATCTTAAGTAAACGACTTTTAGAACTTCAAGCTGTCAAAAACTTAAATAACCACAATCTCTACGACCTCCAACCTCAAAACCTTTGCGTTACGGCTGTTCCTCCGCGAAGCGGTCTATTCTTCAATATTTACTTCTTAAAAAACACCTTTAATACAAAGCGGTATTAGAAATAATGGGACATGCTTTTGACTCGGCAATAGTTACTTTAATTTGAGTGGTTTTAACCGGATCAATGCTTAAAATTCTCTTATAACCAATCGTAGTTCCTTCACCTACCTTCTTCCAGGAACCATCTACCCATGCTTCTACATAAAATGATTTTACACGTTGTCCCAATTTGATGTACTCTTGGAGTACAACATACTTCACCGTTTGCTCTTTTACCAACTTTATGGTAAAGCTGCCGGTGGTTACATTGTCATTGGTAGTCCAGTACGTATTTTTATTTCCATCGGTGATATTGGCCGGAGCAAAACTTGCAAGTTTACCTCGGTATGAAGAAGCTGTAACAGCCGCTTTCGCCGCTACATTATTTGCAAATGCATTGTCAACTAATTCTTTAAAGCCCAACAAGCTCTTCACATCATTTTCGTGAAAGATCCCTCTTCTATCGGGAGGCACATTCAATAATAGCGTGGAGCCTCTACCAACAGAGGTCAAATAAATATCGAATAATTGTTGAGGTGTTTTTACTTTATCATTCTCCGATTCATGCCAAAACCAACCCGGACGAATTGAAACATCCACCTCAGCAGGCACCCATTTTGTACCATCGGCTGACCCGGTTTGTAATAAGGCTTCCATTCCGGATTTACCCGCATAAAGGGAATCTGTTGTAATCGTATTCCAGTTTGTTAGTCCTGCAATTCCGCTTTCATTGCCAACCCAACGAACGCCCGGACCTGCGTCACTAAAGAAAATGACATTGGGCTCCATTTTGCGAACGAAGTTTAAGGTAGTAGGCCAATCGTAGTAAGTAGCTCCATCAATTTTTCTTTTCTCTCTTGCGCCGCCATAAAAGCCGTCGCCACCATTAGCTCCATCAAACCACATTTCAAAAACAGGTCCGTATTTAGTAAACAATTCTTTCAATTGATTACGGTAATAGGTAACATAAGAGGGGGTGCCATAATCAGCGCGGTTGCGATCCCAAGGTGAAAGGTAGACACCGAATTTTAGTCCGTATTTTTTTGCAGCGTCGCGCGCTTCCCGCACCACATCGCCTTTACCATTTTTGTAAAGACTGTTTTTAACCGAATGCTCAGTATATGCAGATGGCCAGAGGCAGAATCCATCATGGTGTTTACAAGTAAGAATCATGGTTTTGAAACCTGCCTTTTTCAATGTAGCAGCCCATTGATCCGTATTAAGTGCAGAAGGGTTGAACACCGTTTCGCTTTCATCGCCATAACCCCATTCTTTGTCGGTAAAGGTATTGGTGGTAAAATGGATGAATGCATTGGTCTCCATTTCATGCCACTGAATTTGAGCGGCTGTTGGAATAGGATACACGGGTTTAGGGGCTTTGTTGTTTTGCGCCACTAAAGTATGTGCCCAAAACAACGAAACGAATTGCGCACTCAAAAGGATCAATTTTTTCATGAAGAAAAATTTAAGAAAATGACAATACAAATCGCTTGGTTTCAACCTTACTTAAGTATTAAAAAATTGAAACCTCTACAGGATGAAATTATTAATAATTGAATTCACTTCAACAATATTAATTTTTTCGAAAACTAACAGGAATTTTTCCTTAAGAAGGAACGAAACAATTGAAGTTTGAGTAAAAGGCATAAAAAAAGGGTCGTATAAAAATACAACCCGTTCAAATCTAACAACCTTGAGAAAAATTAAAACCCGTAAACAACCATAAAAATGCTACCTAAAATTTATCGGGAAGAGACAAGAATGGAGTCTTGCCATCCGTTAGTATCAGTTTTGAATTATTGCTATTTGAAAGTGCTCTAAAAGCCTCAATCTGTCTAAGTTTTAGGATAGAAGGAGTCAATGTTTTATTGATCGTATCATTGGCTCTTCTAGTAGCATCTGCCTCAATTCGCATTGCATTTGCTTTACCTTCTGCTTCGATTTCTAAAATTCTCTTCTTAGCTTGTGCTTGAATGATGGCGGCATTTTGTTCTCCTTCGGCTTGAATGCGAGCAATTTCTTTTTTACCCTCTGCTTCAATAATTCTTCTTTCTGCATCTCTCTTTTCCCTTTCCTTCACGAATTCCATTCTTTGTGCGTCTTGTTCTGCTTGAAGTTTTTCTTCAATGGTTCTAGCAAGACCTTCCGGTAGGCGAATGCTCTTCATTAGTACATTATCGATCATGAAACCCTTAGGCTCCAATATCTCACTCATTTGCTTTCTAATTGCTTGCTCAATTTGAGCGCGCTCTCCACTGTGCATGTCTTTAGCTAGGAACTTAGCTGTAACATCGGCAGCAGCTGAACGGAATACAGGAAGAATTACTTCTGATTCGTAGTTCAATCCAATGTTTTGAACAATTTTCGGGGCTGCTTCCGGCTTCAAACGATAAAGAATTGAAATTTCGCAACGAATGGTAAGGCCTTCTTTAGAAGGCAGATCCGGCTTCACTTCAATATTTACCGTTCTAGTAGGAACCCTAATGATTTTGGTAGTAAATAAATTATAACCCGCTGCACCTTGCTGAACGTATTCGGGATCAATTTTACCGAGTCTTCTTTTGACGCCTACTTCACCTTGACGAACTACCGTGCATGAATACAAGGCAATGCTTGCAAAAACTGTAAGTGTAATTAGATGTTTCATAGACAAACTGTTTAATACTATTAAATATGGAACCCATTCGTTCAACACAAACACCAATCAATAGTTGTCATTTTCAAGGATTGAAATTTCATTTAACACACAGTTAACTGATCACACACAAGCACACACAAATTTCAATCGCCCTAAATGAAGGCCCAGCGGCACATTCAATGGTGTAGACTTCAAAAAAGAATATCATAACATATACTACAACGTTATATATTCTAAACAACATTCAATAGTTAAGAGAGAGAAGCAAGAGGTGAAACAACTTTCGAATACAAAGAAAAAGAAGGTTGGCTGAAATAAAAACAGGGCAGAACTTATTTAATTCACTTTTAATTTGAATGGCTTTTTAGATCACAAATTGTTAAAGAAAACCAAATACTCTAAAGCGGATGCATCTTCCGAAACTCAGGCAGGACAATTGTTTCAGAAGGCTATAAATTAAGTTAGAAGCGATTAATTGTTATTCCTTGATATAAATTTTGTTATGTCCTGCCCCATCAGAAAGCATGAGGCGAGACCCATCAACAGCATATTTTGTTTTTGCTTCTTGTCCACTAGAAGGATCAACGAATACGATCATTCGATCTTCTGTTCGATACTTCAATGATTGTTTTTGAGAAGAGCCATTGCTTTCAAAGCTTTGACCGCCGCCGCTTCCGGCGCTTTGTCCTGCCCAAGTAGCAAACACGCCATCGGCTGTAAACTCAATAAAGGTTTCGGAAGAGAAAGATCCGTAGCTATCGCCTGATCCACTTGAAATGACTTCGGTATTCTTCCATGTTCCGAAAATTCTAGCATCAAGACTTGATGATTGTGCTGGTTGTTCCATTGTATTATTACTTGACTGGTTAGATGCAGAAGGCTGAGAAGATGCGTCTGCGCTTGGCGTTGCAACTTCACTAGTATTAGGTTGCGCAGTAGGTGTTTGAGAACTGTTAGTAGTTGTGCTAGTACTTGAACTGTTTTCTTTACATGCCGTTAAGAATAGGAGCACTACAAGGAAAAATCGGTACATCGTTTTGGTTTTTATAAAAGTACAATTTAATCCACCACTGCTACCTATGGTTTTCAGGTAATTTTAAAAATTAGAATGCTGCTTCGCTCCCGTCAATTTGCTTGCACTTATTAATCTACTATACTATTGCAAGAATACTTGGAACGCTGCGGGATTTATGCGACAGCAATAGGCAGTTTAAAGATGTGTTGAAAAATTAGAATAGCAATTAAGCATTTCGTACTCTTGATTTTATCGCTTGGGTATCTACACCATTTGATTCAAGCTTACGGGTTGCATCCTCTTCAATTTGAACCTTCAATTCAAAAAGCGTTTCATCGAAAACAACATGCTTGTCGAGCATGTACGTGATCTCATATTCAATTTCTTCCCAAGTAGAAAAATCGGCATGATTGTGTTGCAATTGAACTTCTAGCTTATCAAGTGCATTAGCCACTTTTGCTTCATAGGTTTCCTTTGCTTCGAACTCATAGAAGAGGTCGTAGATTTCTTGTCCGTTGGTATGCGTAAGAGCCGCTCTAATGTTTTCAATTGCTTTTCGTTCTCGTTCTATTTTATCTTTCTTTAGCTCCGGATTTCGGAGCACTTCGGTAAGGGGTGTGTCTTTTGCTTCCGCTTCCACGAGGTCGTGAATAATGATCATTTTGAGTAAGCGAGCGGTATCCACTTTCTGCGTTAAGAGTGGTTCAATCAGCATTGCCATCAAGGCCATTCTCCAAGTATGTTCTGCCACGCTCTCTCTTCTTCCGGTTGAAGTATAGCTGTGCCGGAGTTCGTCTTTCAATTTCTCAGCGAGTTCGAGGACTTTGAGGATGGAAGTGATGTGTTGTTTCATGATGGAAGTAAAGTTCGAATTTATTGGGCTTGAATTCAATGTTGTTCATGAAAAATGATGTCTGCTATTTTTGCAGTAAGAGGATCTTCTCCAGTGCTGATGGCCCGATACCGTGGAAGGCAGCCAATTCTTCTTTCGATTTCTTTTTCAGTGCACTCTTCGTATAAATAGAGTTATTGATAAGTGCACGCAGAGCTGGGCGAGATAGTTTTAGATCAAGGATCTCCTTTGAAATCTTTCTGATCTCATTTTCGTACCATTCTAATTTCTGTGAATCGGATTTAATGATGCATTTAGTCATATAAATAGATAACAGTTAAAGCTACTATATTTCTGAAAGAATGATTTAATCTGACTTGGTTGTTCTATTCATGTACGAACCTTAACGAACCCGTGGTCTAATGTGCTTGTTTATGGAATTTTACCTTTCTAGAATTGGATTAGTTTATTTGCCCCAAAAACAGGAAATTTGCGCCTGCCTCAGGTGGTTTTTTTGATGTAAGAAGTTGAAATGCTGTGAGTTCGAAACGTGCTTTTAGCCGGATTTTCAAGCTAAAGGGACGTTTATAGCGGCTTAAGCAGCCGAAAACTGGCTTGAAACATAGCTTTTTTGTCCGGTTCAGTGATTCTTAACCTTTCATTAACCCCTTAGGAAATACATTTGATTTTTAATTATAGAATATGAAGCAACTCTTTGTTCTGTTAGTAGTTGCGGGTAGCTTTTTACAAGCCCGTGCTCAGGACTCAAGCGCAGTAAAAAAAGCCAAAAAAGACTGGAGTAAAGTAAATCTTGGAAACCGCTCTAAAGATCATTTTTTATTGCAATTGGGTTACAATACATGGATCGGCAAACCCGATACTATTGCAACAAAAGGTTTTTCAAGAAGTTTCAACATGTATTTTATGTTGGATTTCCCTTTTAAAACAGATCCTCGTATCAGTGTAGCATTTGGACCCGGCTTAGGTTTCGACGCGATGTACCTCAATAAAACCTATGTTGACGTGAGTGGTAAATTGGCGAATAAATTGAGCTTTGTGGATCAAGCAGACACCAATCATTTCAAGAAAGTAAAACTCAATACAACGTATTTGGAGGCTCCAATTGAGTTGCGTTTTTCAACAGATCCTGAAAATCCAAACAAAAGCTGGAAAGCGGCTGTAGGTGTGAAAATTGGAACTTTGTTGAGCGCTAGCACGAAAAATAAAACCTATCAAAGCAAAAACGGTGGATTGATCAATGGATACACCTTGAAAGAAAAATCAAAGTCGTATTTCAATAATACCCGTTTGAGTGTGATGGCAAGAGCAGGTTACGGTATTTACAGCATTTATGCGAGTTACCAGGTAAACGCCTTCGTAAAAGATGGATTAGGTCCTAATATGCGACCGTTTCAAGTGGGCTTTACGATTAGTGGACTTTAAACTTCGTTTAGATAGTATCGAAACCTGTTGGGCAAAGCCCGACAGGTTTTTTTATTTTTGTAGTATAAATTTTAGAAGTTGTTAGATAAGAAGAATATTATTCAGCAGGAAGAGAAAGCTGTACTGGTAGGGTTGGTCCATAAAGATCAAACCGAAGTACAGGTAAAAGAGTATTTGGCAGAATTGGCCTTTTTAGCCAGCACTGCCGGTGCCGTTACAGTTCGGTGGTTTTATCAAAAGCTTCCTCACCCTGATTCGCGCACCTTTGTTGGTAAAGGTAAGCTGGAAGAGATTCGCGATTATGTAAAAAGCAAGGGTATCAATCTGGTGATTTTTGATGACGAACTAAGCGGTTCGCAGATCCAGAATATTGAGAAGGTTCTGGAAGTAAAAACCATCGACCGAAGTGACTTGATTCTCGACATTTTCGCTCGTCGTGCAAAAACAGCACAAGCCAAATCGCAAGTTGAGTTGGCTCAATACCAATATCTGTTGCCTCGATTGAAAGGGATGTGGAAACACTTGGAGCGATTGGGAGGTGGTATTGGTACGAGAGGTCCGGGAGAAACGGAAATTGAAACGGACCGTCGTATTGTTAAAGAGAAGATTGCTTTGCTCAGAAGAAGATTGCAGGAGATCGATAAGCAGAGTTATATTCAACGCAAAGATCGTGGTGAATTCATTCGAGTAGCCTTGGTGGGGTATACCAACGTAGGTAAATCTACTTTGATGAATGTATTGAGCAAGAGTGAAGTGTTTGCCGAGAACAAGTTGTTTGCGACATTGGATACTACCACCCGAAAAGTGGTTTTTGAAAACACTCCTTTCTTGTTAAGTGATACCGTAGGGTTTATTCGCAAGTTGCCACACCATTTGGTGGAAAGCTTCAAGAGTACGCTCGACGAGGTTCGTGAGGCTGATATATTACTCCATGTGGTAGATGTTTCGCATCCACAGTATGAAGATCAAATAGGGGTTGTAAACAGCACTTTGCAGGATATTAAGGCATTCGACAAGCCCATCGTGACCATTTTTAATAAGATGGACCAGTACGAGAAGCAAACCTTTGATGAATGGCTAGAGGACGATGTGAAGGCGGAGATTTTGAGGGAACTGAAAGAGCGTTGGGAGAATCAGTTACAGGGCAATTGTGTGTTTGTATCGGCCACAGAAAAGCAGAATATTGATCTTTTAAGAACCAGCATTCTCTACAAGGTGCGGGAGATGTACCGAATTCGCTATCCATACAAAAGTGAATTTTTCTATTAATGAGCGATCCCAACTATAAATGGTTCAAAGTGGCCGCCAGTGAAGAGGAGTTGATTTTCCCTGAAAATGGCATTTTGGAGCTGGAAGTAGGAGAAAAAACGATCTGTATAGGCCGTTTTAATGGGAAATTGTTCGCTTTTGCGCAAAAATGCCCCCACGCGGGCGGTTATTTCTGTAAGGGTTGGATTGACGCATTAGGCAACGTAGTTTGCCCCTTGCATCGGTATAAATTCAACATGGAAACGGGCAGAAATGTAACGGGGGAAGGATATTATCTTAAACGTTGGCCAGTAGAGCTTAGGGAAGATGGGGTATGGGTAGCCCGAGAGAAAGGATTTTTCTTCTAAAAAAGCTAAAAAATTGCATTAGAATACTTTGCAGAAATCAGAAAATTCCTATTTTTGCAACCCATTTAAAGGTATTCCTCCTTAGCTCAGTTGGTTAGAGCATCTGACTGTTAATCAGAGGGTCTCAGGTTCAAGTCCTGAAGGGGGAGCTTCAAAAGGTCATACAGTTCTGTGTGACCTTTTTTATTTTACTATTTCTTCCTGCTCGGTTGGTTTGAATCCCGCCCTTGCAGGAAAAATCAAACAACATACTTTAAGGTCTCGCGAAAAACAAATTTAGAACTACTTCGGCCCCTTAATAAAATCTGCCAACAACTTCATCCTGTAATAAAGATTGCTGAGCATAAGCGAAGTATTGTTCTTGGTTAATAGAACGGAGTTCTTGTTCATTTTCTTCAGATTCTTGAGCTCCTCTATTTTCTCATCAATTTTATCGATCAATTTCTCAGCAGTCCAGCCAATGTATTTTTTGTTTCGATCGTCTTTTACATGATAGGGCTCAATGGTTCCGGGCTTTAGCTTATTGAACTTGAAGTTTTCATCTATGGCTTTCTTGATCGATTCGTTGGATAACAAATCAATCATAACATCCGGAGATACTTCATTCAAATAAGCATTGTGAAAAATATTGAGATTATTGATGAGCTCTCGAATCACCAACTTTTTCAATACGTCATTCGTTTTCCCTTCCTTATGAAGAAAACTCAACAGATCTTTTAAAGGACCAATGCCCGTTTTGAGCCACTCAAAATTCATTGCATAAATCTAATGAATACCTTCTGAATTTTCTAAACAGACTTACTTCCCCACCAAAATCAACACCTTCTGATACTTGGTCAAAGCCGGACTGCCATTGTCTTTCACTTCTAATACCAATTCTAAAATCTCTCCTTCTTTAGCTGTAGCAGGTACAGTTACTTTAATTGATAAAGAGTTAGGATCACTGATACTTAATTGTGTTTGATTGGTAAACGCCCTCAACTGCCACCATTTAAATGAAACCTTGTCATTATCAGGGTCGGTGATTGTTGCTTTAATATTCCAACTGGTTCCGGGCTTCATCACCACTTTGTATAATTTATCAAGCTTGATAATTGGATGATGATTTGCCTTTTTAAAATCATCGCTTACCGACCAACGCATGCGTGCCGCAAAATCATTTTGCGCAGCAGGAAAGAAATTGGGATAGGGAATTCCTTCATTCGCTTTTTTCGCCCTTTCCGCAGCACTGCTAGCCGTAATCAGCATTCCCGAGTTGGCTGCCAAAGTAGCACTGTCTGGCAATTGCATGAAGTTCGGATTTGATTCGGAAGCGGTTAACTGACGACCTCCCCATCCTCCATTGCCCCCTCTCCAATAGGCCAGCAATCCGTTATCAAGCAAGTTCATAAAAGTAAACGTATCCCCCTCTCCTAGCCAAGATCCTTTTTCTTGAACCGGCAACCAAACGATGTATCCCATGGCCCTGAGCTCCTCATTGGTTTTATCAGGAATACCAAAATAATCAAACACATCACCCTTTACCATCTGCTTGCCATCGCCCCAAACTCTGTACAATGAACCAAAGGGTCCCTTGGAAGAAACGTTTTCCTTCATCCACGAAGTGTTAAGAAAATAAGCATTCTCTTCAGTTGCACTCAACTGTGCACCATATGCGAAATTTGCAGCATTCTTGAATTCTCTGTATTCTACATCCGGCCAATTCGGCTTAATGTATTTTTCATAGGTTCCATCCTGATCGCCCGAAGGCAATATCACCAACTTCTTACTAACCTTCTTACGAATAGCATCCCAACCGGCCTTAGCCTTAAACTCGTCTTCAATCGATTTTAATGCGCGTGCAATGGTACTTTGCCCACCCCAAGCGGTTACGTATAGTGGTGAAGCATTGTTGTCTAATAACAAGCTCTTGATCCAATTAGACCCTTCACTGTCTTTAGAGATATCGCCATCAAATTCAATATTACCCCATTTGATAACCGACTTCAGATACGATGGTTTTGGGTAATTGGAATGATGTTTTATTAAATTCGGGTAAACCTTCTCGTAGGTCTCTACTGCATCGTGAATGAACCGTTCTTTGGGATCCCAGCGATAACGCTCACAAGGGCAAATTTTCAAACCAAATCTGGTATACTCTCTTCCTTCCACATACCATTTGGTTCCTTTTCCGTCGCCCGTCCAATGAAAACCACTGCTGGCATAGATCAATCCTTCTACTTTCACATCAGTGCTGTACAGCAAGAAGCGAATGAGAGAATTGGCGTCATCCAGCTCCGGATCGGCTGTAATGACCACTCTTGGTAAGAGATTATTTGGAGCAACTTGTGCCTTTACAACTGCATTGTAGAAATACACGAATGAAAAGAAGAGCAAGAATTTGCCGGTAAGCAAGGATTGCTTTTTCATATGCAAGAAAATTGATTGAATGAGTACCTAAATGTAAGCAATAAGTGAGATCATCGAATCAACACAACGGTACCTTTTTGTTGCTTGGCGGGTTGGCCCTCAAATTGGTAGTTCACTACCCACACGTAGCCTGCGATGGATTGATCTTGACGATTGAGCTTACCGTCCCAACCTTGATTGATCTCAGTAGATCGAAACACAATAGTACCCCATCGATTGTAGATCAAAAACTCGTATTTCACAATCTTGCCATACACCGTGGGTTTGAAAAGATCATTCTTGCCATCTCTATTTGGAGTGAAGGCCGATGGAACGAATATTCCTACCAAACAATCGGTTTTCACCGTTACGGTTATTGAATCGGTTCCAATACAGCCGTATTGATCGCTCACTTTCAACCAATAATTGCCGGTTTTATTGATGAGCAAGGAAGAACTGTTGGTTCCATCGTTCCACAAATAGGTACTGAATGGAGTAGTTGGCTTTATAGTAAGTTTTTCATACACACAAATAGCAGTATCAGCCGGAAGAAAAGCAGCTGGATTGGTTTGGATAAAATTGACACGTGTAGTATCTGTTCCCTTGCAGCCATTGTTGTCCGTAACCTGAACCGCATAAACTCCCAATCCATTGATCGCAATTGTTTGTGAATTCGCTCCGGTATTCCATACATAAGATTGGTATCCGGCACCGGCATCCAATGTTCGTGTAGTGGCTTCGCAGAGAATGGAATTTTTGTCCAAAACCGGTTTTGGCAGTGCGAAAACATTGGTTACTTGTAGCGTATCGTAAGACTTACATCCAAAATTATTCGTCACCATTACTGAATAAGAACCTAGCGACTTTACAATTAAGGAAGCTGCAGCGCTACCGTTGTTCCATAGATAAGTGTTGAATCCGCTGCCGGGAGTAATAAGAGCACTATCGCCAAAACAGAAGCTTTTGTCGGGACCAAGATTAATTGGAGTCGATTGATTTACTATTATTCGAACCGTATCGTAAGCAAAACAGCCGAGTGTTTTTTCTGCGATCGCTGTATAAACAGTATCAACCAATGGGTTCACCACAACCTTTTGAGAACTTGTAGCGTCGATTCTATACGAAGGACTCCAAGCGTAATTTAAAAACCCCGATGTGGCATTCAATTCAACGGTATCGCCGGCGCAAATAACTCGATCGGGGCCGATAGAAAAAGGAATGGGTGGCGCATCCGATACAGTAATGGTATCTCGAAATTCATTGTCACAAGAGTCTTTAACCATCAACCAATATTGCCCGGGTTGATTGATCGTGATTACTGAATCTGTTGCTCCATTACTCCATAAATAAGAGGAATACCGAAATCCGGCTCTCAATTTCATGGTATTCCCTTTACACAAAACGGTGTCCGTTCCAATGTTCAGTGGCGGTGTTTTTGAATCAGCAATGATCACTATTGAGTCTTCCAACGGAGAACAAGCCAGCACTGTACTTGCATAAATAACATGGCGCCCCATTGAAGTAAATCTAACCCTAATCAAAGAATCAGACTGACTCACCACCTGAATGTTTGGAGAGTTTTTCCAAAGAATGGCTTGTCCGCATCCTTTGTTTTTATGCGTTCTATACGTGTAGGTTACATTCAAATTACATATAGATCTTTGCCCTGTGAGCTTAAGGAAACTACAGGAATCAATAAAACTTGGACAAGTATACCTCATCGTTGGGTTGTAGTTTGCAAAAGGAGTTTGTGGTGCTTCTGCAACAGAATTTCCGGCTTGATCGGTAGTCCATTGCAATGTGGTACTTGTTGTAGTAGTAGCAATCAGCTGTGCGTCCTTTTCATACAAACCACAAGAATAGATGGAGCTGTTGCCTAAAGTGTCTACCGGGTAAACGGAAAAACCGGTACTAAAATAATTGGACAATAACGCCGCCGATAGTTCTCTACCACCGATGAATACGCCATCTTTAACCGTTGGTGCATTGAAATAATAACGTGGTTGGCCAACACCTCCCGTTGCTCTTCCCCAAACCAGATCAAGATTGTTATTAAGACGAACCAAAATAGATCTAGTACCATCGCCTTGAAGATTCAATGCATTCGCCCCGAACGTTGAGAGATAAAAACTATTGCCGGATTTCGCAATGCGAATGGTTCCTGCTTGATATGGCCCAAATTGAGGATCAGGAGTGTAGTTTTCAGCAATAAGAGCAGACTTTACAGGATTGCCATCAAAGTCAATTTTTAAGTAGCCGGCGATAGTTGCCAACAGAGGATTACCGGTGGGCGAAACGCAAGCCAACACTAATCCATCTGTTGTAGGCACCATATCTTGCAAACTTGGGATCTTTCCATCCATTAAGTATTGCTTGTGCCAAACAGAAGCACCATCGTTCAAATTCAATTTAAATACCGACGCAGTAGAATTTAATAAGTTATTGTAACCAACAGTACCTGTTACATATACGAATCCATCTTTGATCACCATGGTTTTAAGCCAATTTGACCACACTTGATTATAGTCTAACGAGCGTTGCCATAAAATTTGACCTGTTGCAGAAAAGCGCGTAACGCCGAAGCCAATTACATTATTAGGTGTTGACAATACAACGGCTCCATCGTCGGGTGTTGTTTGCAAAGCAAAAAAACGATCATATTGACCGGTTGAGTTGCGTAAAGCTCTCGTCCAAAGCAGGTTTCCTGAAGCATCAAGTTTAGAGAAAAATTGAGGAAATGAACTTTCGCCGTGAAATAGGAATATTGAACCTGCAGAAGATTCTTTCACGTTTGTAATATCACTGAGGTCATTGGCGCTCAATTCTAACTTCCTGCTCCATTTAATGCAGCCATCAGCTTTTGCACGAATCAAAATACCCATTTGAGCCTCTTGATACGAGTACACACCGGTTCTGTTTCCATAGATAAATAAATCGCCATTAGCAGCAGCAGTTAATCCTCTCATGTCGTATTCTCTTCCGTCTTGTGCATAATAGCGTTTTGCAAAATCTACATCAGCAGGAAAACTTCCGGAATAGAAATAGTGAACCGTTGTGGTATCAGTGCAATTGCCATTATAGGCAACCAGTTGAACAATGGTTAAACCCGTATTTACCGAAACCCCGGCCGGACTATTTAGTACAAAAGGAAAACCATTCACTATAAATTTAAAATCGGTAGCATTGATACTCGCATTGTCAAGCGTAATATAAGCAGGAGCAGAAAAAACGGAATCGCCTTCAATACTCATTTTTGCAACAACACCGCAAGGGTTTGTTTGCTGAGCGAACAAATTAAAAGGCATCAGCCCTATAGCCATGAATAGCAATAAAAAGAGAATTTTGAATCTCATGGAAAATGCGAGCAATTTTTGTATCAATAGGTGCGCTTCAAGATACCATCAAAAAACGGATTTGGTTGAAAATGCCCAAGTTTCAAACACATTAAAATTAATAGACAATTAAAAACTGAAATAAGTTGCTGGGATTTTAACTAAATTGAAGAAAACAACCTGATTTACATGAGAATCGCACTGCTCTTAGTTTTGGGCTTTCCACTTTTCCTGAACGCTCAAACCCCAAAAGACCATCATGCCGGCTCTTTTGCCGACAGCAACCGTCTAAAAAAGATCGAAAAAACATTCCCGATTATTGAAAAACTCTACAAGGACTTTGCAGAGAAAAATCACTACCCGGGCTATGCTTTTGGAATTGTAGTGGATGGTAAGTTGGTATTTAAAGGAGCAGGCGGCTATGCTAACTTAGAAGAAAAGATTCCCGCCACAACAAAATCATTGTTTCGTATTGCATCGATGTCGAAGAGTTTTACGGCACTCGCCATCTTGCATTTACGCGATCAAGGGAAGTTGCGACTCGACGATCCGGTTGAAAAATACATACCGGCAATGAAAGGTCAAGGACTGACAAAAGACGCACCATTGATCACCATTCGCCATTTGATGAGTCATAGCGCAGGATTTCCGGAGGACAATCCTTGGGGCGACCGTCAATTGCAAGACACAGAGAAAGAACTGTTGGACCTGATTGCGAAAGGACTGAGCTTTTCAAATACTCCTGGCGTTGCTTATGAGTACAGCAACCTCGGATTTGCGATGTTGGGATATATTATTCATAAAGCTTCGGGTATGTATTACAGTGACTATGTAAAAAAATACTTACTCGCACCTTTGAATATGAAGCAAACAACTTACGAGTACAGCGAAGTACCGAAAGAAGTGTTTGCTGTAGGCTATCGGTATATTTATGAGAAATGGAGAAAAGAAGTGCCACTTCACGATGGCATTTATGGATCAATGGGCGGTATGATCACTTCAGTGGAAGAATTTGCCAACTATGTGGCCATGCATGAAGCCGCTTGGCCCGAGCGAAACGATGCCGAAACTTTTCCGGTGAAAAGAAGTACAATTCGAGAAATGCACGATCCTTCACGTTTCATTGGTTTAAATACTGCAAGCCGCCTTCCTAATGGAAAAACGCTGATAGCCACTACCAGCTACACGTATGGATTGAACTGGCTTCGTGACGCAAGAGGGATGGTGGTAATTGGCCACAGTGGCGGATTGCCGGGATACGGTAGTAATTGGCGCTTTCTTCCTGAATATGGCATTGGCGTAATATTCTTTGGAAACATTACCTATGCCCCTTGCTCTGCAATGAATCTGCAAATTGTTGATACATTGATAACGATGGCCGATTTGAAACCAAGATTGGTTGGTGTATCTCCAATTCTTGCAAAAAGACAAAAAGAGTTGATCGCTGTTATTCCTACTTGGAATTCAAAGCCTAACATTTTTGCAGAGAACTTTTTCGACGACTATCCTATCGACATCTTAAAAGATCAATCGAAAAAAGTATTTGATGAAATTGGAAGTATTGTGAGCGTAGGAGAAATGGTTGCTGAAAATCAACTGCGAGGCTATTGCATTATTCACGGTTCGAAAAAAGACGCGAGAATGTATTTCACATTATCGCCGGAGAATCCGGCGTTGGTGCAAGAGTATCATTTGGATGTGATAGACTAATTTGAAGATTGGTTGATTAGCTAATTAGTTTAAAAGGGGTGCCGAGGCACCCCTTTTTACAAATTCACAAACTTTCAATGAAACTAATTATCTCAGTTTCATTGCTTCGGGATCCCATTTAATGATCTTTTTATTAAAATAGCTTTCATTACAAGCTAGAGCCGGAGCGGCTGCACGGAAACCGAAGGTAGCATCTTCAACCACAGGTTTTCCGGTTCTAATAGCATCGAAGAAATTGGTAAAGTGATCGAGGTGTTCACTATAGCCGGGTGGTGCTTTAAAAATCACGTCTTCTTTTACTTTCTTTTTACGTTGCTCGGTCGTCCATTTTTCATTGTATTCCTTTTGCATTTCAGCTTGCATGCTTTTCGAGAACGTAAATAAAGAGTCGTAGCCGCCAAAACCCGGAGCTTCGGGCATGATGCTATGTTTTACAGTAATATCGTTACCACGAACATCCATGGTACCTTCAGAACCTACCAAACGAATGATCTCCTGCCCACCTGTTCCACTGATAAAATTTACTTGTAAGGTCATTTGAAAGGCCGGGTGATTGTCATTTGCGCCGTATTGCATCACTCCCGACATTACATCGGGCATGTTTCTGCCATCGAGCCAGTGACTGAACTGACCTGTACTGTAAATTGTTTCCGGGCCTTTTGAATTGGTGATTAAATGGGTTCCACTAAGTAAATGAATGAACAAATCACCTGCCACACCGGTTCCTACCTCTTTGAAAGCACGCCACCAGAAGAACTTCTTAGAATCGTACTCCATTTTTTGAGTGATCTCAATGAAGCGCTCCCAATCGGTTGTTTCTGCACTGGCATCTTTGGGAATGGTGTACTCCCAAGCGCCTATTGAACTTTGACGATCGTATACAGCATTTACCATGTTAAGCTTTCCAATTTCACCCGCTGCCAATAGTTCTTTTGCTTTTGCCAATCCAATACTACTCACACGTTGGCTTCCTACTTGCAATACTTTGCCGTATTTCTTTTGTGCTGCAATTACATCGTAGCCTTCTTTGATCTTATAGATCATGGGTTTCTCCAGATACACATGTTTTCCTTTTGCCATGGCATCGATGGCCATTTTGGCATGCCATACATCGTGTGTTGCAATCAGAACCGCATCAATATCTGGTCTATCGAGTAAATCTTTATAATTTCTAGTGGTGTACAAATCGGCACCATAGGTCTCTTTGGCATTCTCAATTCTTCCGGAATACAAATCGCAGATGCCCGCCAATTCTACTCCGGGAACTTTTAAAGCAGTACCTAAATCGAAATGGCCTTGAACTCCGTACCCAATTACACCCAATCGAATTTTATCACCGGTTGAAATTTTCTTTTCGTATCGAATCATTCTCTCTTCTGCCTTTTCTTTTGCGGCAAAAGAGGCCAAAGGAGATGCGGCAGAGGCAATACTCGCTGCACCAATTTTTTGAAGAAACCTTCTTCTCGAAGATGCATTGTCATTTTTCATATGCAAGTGGTTGTGTTGTGTTTTTATTTTACGATATAGCTAACAAAGGCTATTTTATTACTATCGGGGCTCCAGGAAGGAACATTGATGGTGCCTTGTCCACCAAAGAAAACAGGTGTCAAATCTTTTACTTTTTTCGTGTTCACGTCCATCAACCTGAGCTTCACATTCTTACCAAATAGATGCTGTTGTTTTTCATCAGAAGTATATGCGATGTAAACGATCCATTTATTATCGGGAGAAGGATGAGCAAACCAGTTGGAGTTTTCATCGAAGGTCATTTGTTCCGGGTTAGAGCCATCTGTATTCATTCTCCAAATTTGCATATGGTTAGTTCTATACGAATTAAAATAAATGTATTTACCGTCGTAAGAATAATCGGGACCGTCGTCTAATCCTGTTTCAGTTGTAAGCCTGTGCTCCTGACCTCCATTTATATCAATTGAATAGATATCATAATTGTTATTACGTTCAGCACAATAGGCTAGTGTTTTGCCGTCGCGACTCCAGCCGTGCCAATACGATGGTGTTAATGAAGTGATTGGCTTGGGTGTACCACCTTGCACCGGAAGAATGTAGATGGCAGACTTATAGGGTTTTTTAGCCGTATCAGCTTTGTTGTTGTGACTAATAGCCAACCATTGATGGTCGGGCGAAAGGCCATGATCATTGTTGCATTCCGTGGCGAAACCGGTTGGAAGTTCTTTCATAAGTCTAGTGTTCAAATCAATGGTGTAAAGCTTGCCGTAAGAATTCACAATCAAGTATCCGTCCTTATGCCAATTAGGAGCTTCAATGTGCTTATTGATGGAGTAAATAGTATCTATTTTCAAAGACACTATATCAATCATTTGCACGACGCTAATGGTGTCTGTCTTTTGTTTTTGAGCGTTGGCTTTGATAGTTAGAATAAGGAAAAGGAGCATAATGCATGCACAAAAATAGGATGCACTGAAACTATCTTTAAGAAGCTTTTTCATATAAGCAGGCAATTTGGTTATGGAATATACTGACTTTTTTCGAACCACGGGTTCCGAATTACATGAACGAAATGCTACATTGTTGTTTAACGCGTTGTGCTATTGGCTAATCAAGAAAAACCGATGGTTTCAAAAGCAAGCTTCCTTTCTCCTACATCTGCTTTGTTGCATCCTTCTTATATAGATAAAATGACTCCATTTTTTAAGTACCATTTGTCTATCTCTGCCAAAAACAATGTCCGAAGCCATTTCGAGCATGCTTCGCAAGGCCGAAGGCCTGAAGAAGGATGCGAGAAATATAGTTTGTTAGAGAGGGGTTGCTATTGAAACTATTTTTTTCACTAAACTCGTTGGTGAGTTTTTAAGTTATTAAGTTGTTTAGTTCTTAAGTTTTAGCGCTTTACACAAGACACTGGTTTGAATTGGTGCTTTTGCGCATTCTTGCGTGAACATGAGCGCCATGAGTCAATGGTGAAGCAACTTAAAAACTAAACAACTAAACTACTTAATACCATGTAGCTTTAATGCTTCAAAATTGGATTCTTTCTATAAAACTCGTTCCGAGGTTCCTCTCTCCTTCGTTTGCTTTGCAAACTCAGTCGTTCGGAATGACGCCGCATTTTTTTATTAAAGTATCGATATTTTTCGCTGGACCTTCATCGGCCCTTCGACTAGACCTACGGTCTGCCCTTCGACTGCTCCTGCGGAGCGCTCAGGGACCTCGAAGGTCAGCTCAAAATATCGGTCGGAGGAGTCGCTTAGATAGAAGATGACACTTCTATATAGTCCCTTCGCTCATTAACTATTATGTCATGAAATGTTTCAGACCCTTTATTTCAATAGTACAAGAGGTTTACTTAGCTTTAAAGCACAAAATATAACGATGCAAAAAATTTTCTCTCTGATTGCAGTCCTAGGCCTAGTCTGTTCATGCAATTCAAGTGGTCCAAACATTTTAACAGCTGAAGAACAAAAAGACGGCTGGGAGCTACTATTCGATGGAAAAACCACCAATGGATGGCATTTGTACAATATGGGCAATGCTCCCTCGGTTTGGGAAGTCAAGAATGGCACACTCGTATGCAATCCTAATGGACATAAACTGGAGGAGCACGGCGACCTGGTATCTGACAAAGAGTTTGAAAATTTTGATCTAAAGTTTGAATGGCAAATTACAGAAGGCGGCAACAGCGGTGTTTTCATCAATGTGCTTGAGAGGCCCGATATCATGAAGGCTTGGGGATCGGGACCGGAATATCAATTGCTCGACAATGCCCATCCCGATTTTCCGAATCCCGCAAAAAGAAGTGGTTGTTTGTTTGGTTTTGGTCCGCAGAAAAATCCCGCTGCCAACAAACCAAAGGGAGAATGGAATGAAAGTGAAATCAAACAAGAAAATGGAAAAATTTCCTTCTATTTGAACGGGGTCCTAACCGTTGAAAAAGATCTTACATCTACAGCGTGGCTTGATAGTTTAGCTACCAGTAATTTCAAAACAATGCCTGAATACGGCAAACACACGAAGGGTCGCATCGCTTTGCAAGAATGGAAAGGTGGGGCTTCTTTTAGAAATGTGAAGATTAGGAAATTGTAAGCGGGTGTGATGTGTTGGGGAGTAGGCCTTAGGCTTTAGGCATTTGCTGTTACTTTTTTTTGGAGCTATTTCTTTTTGATACTATTGTTTTCTTGAACCCTGAATTGAACAATATCGGCCACTAGTTCCAATGGCATGGGTTCTGTTAGAGGAAATTGCACTGAGCCTTTACCTTGCTTATAACCTGCCAATCGCTTTTCAAATTTTTTATGTCCGGTTGGAGTTGCATAAAACCCAATATGATGTTCATAGCCTGCAAAGTAAACAAGTGGTTTTTTGTTTAATTTATAAGCAGGCATACCATAGGCGATCATTTCTTCCGCTTCAGGCGCATTTGCCTTGATGGTTTTACGAAGCTTCTTTAATTCCGTCTGAATCTTTTTTGGGAATGATTCGATGTATTCATCAACTGTTGCAAATACACTCTTCATATTACATATGGTTTTTTCAAATTTAGAAAATTAGAGTAAATAAAGAATGGGGCGATGCGACAATTCGGGGTTGTTTTGCGACAAGTTTCTCAATTTTTAGTACCTTCCCAGCAGACAAAAAATCGTATGCTAAAATCTAATCGAAGAAAATTTCTTGCAAGCGCATTTTTCTTAGGTATTGCTGGTAAAATTTTCGGACAAGACAAACAAAAACCTAAAGCAGACAAAACCATGATTGTTCACCATGTATTTTTCTGGCTAAAGAATGCCGGAAACGAAGCCGATAGAGCCAAATTATTAGAAGGATTGCGCACACTGGCAGCTATTAAACATGTAAGCAAACTTCAAGTGGGCATTCCAGCCTCTACTGAAAAAAGAGAAGTTGTAGACAATAGCTATGATGTGAGCGAGTTAATGTATTTCGAAAGTTTAGAGGCGCAAGCTGCGTATCAGAAAGACCCTATCCACTTGAAATTCGTAGAAAACTACAGCCACTTGTGGGCGAAAGTAGTGGTATACGATATGAATGTGGTTTCATAACTTACTTCCTTGTAAGCTACTATACTGAATCCGGCTTTGTGCCGGATTTTTTAATGCCTTTCAGGAACTAACTTGCAGTACAATTTACTTTTATGGAATTAGGTATCATGAGCTTTGCAGATGTGGAACCCGATAGCTCCTCTTCTGCAAAAACACAAGCACGTATCAAAAACTTGATGGAAGAAGTTAAACTCGCCGATGAGTTAGGGCTCGATGTTTTTGGAATTGGAGAACATCACAGGGCCGACTATGCGGTTTCTTCACCTACTACCATACTTGCTGCGGCTGCCATGATCACAAAAAACATCAAACTTACCAGCGCCGTAACGGTATTAAGTTCAGAAGACCCGGTTCGCGTTTACCAACAGTTTGCGACTGTGGATCATCTATCAGAAGGAAGAGCAGAAATGATGGTTGGAAGAGGTTCTTTTATTGAGTCTTTTCCACTATTTGGGTATGACCTGAATGATTATGAGGACTTGTTCGTTGAAAAAATAGACTTGTTACTAAAAATCAATAAAAGCGAAAAAGTTAGTTGGAAGGGAAGGCTACGACCTTCTATCAACAACTTAGGAGTTTATCCTAGAGCAGCACAAACCGAATTGCCGATTTGGTTAGCAGCCGGAGGTACGCCTGCTTCTGCCATTCGAGCGGCACAATTGAAATTGCCTTTAATGTTGGCAATTATTGGAGGCATGCCTGAGCAATTTGTACGTTTCATTAATTTATACAAAGAAGCTTGGAAACAAGTGGGCCATGACCCTGCTGCTCTTAAATTAGGCGTAAACAACCACGTTTTTATTGGCGAAGAATCACAAAAAGCAGCGAATGACTTTTATCCTCACTATGCACAAATGATGTATCGAGTAGGAAAAGAAAGAGGTTGGCAGCCATTGAGCAGAGAGCAATATGATTATTTACGCCAACCGAATGGAGCTTTGATGGTGGGTAGTCCTCAACAAATTATTGATAAAATTTTATTGGAGCACGAACTGTTCGGCAACACGCGCTTTATGGCACAAGCCAGCGTTGGATTTGTTCCACATGAGAAAGTGATGAAGTCGATTGAACTGTTTGGAACGAAAGTGGCACCGGTTGTGAAGAAGGCGGTGAGCGGAGTGGAGCTTGGGCGTTAGGCTTTAGGTTTTGAATTTTGGGTTTTAGGTTTCAGGTTCTATGTTGTTCGTATCATCTAGTACAAAATTCGTTTTAAAGTAAGCGGATCTTCCAATTGCTGATTCAAGAATTGAAGTCGCCTGTTTAAAATCAGTTTTTCGATTCAAGCGAAGCAGTAATTTTGAGCAACCAAACCCAAAAGTTGCATGAAAAAGTATTATATAATCATCGGCGTGATAGTAATCATACAGTTGATTCCCATGACTAAAAACCAAAACGGACCTGAAACTGCTTCCATTGATAAGAAGTATAAAGTACCTGAAGAAGTGGCTGTCATTCTAAAAGATGCCTGCTACGACTGTCATTCGAACAACACTGAATACCCTTGGTATACAAAAATTCAGCCGGTAGGCTTTTGGCTCAACCATCACGTAAATGAAGGAAAAGAGCATTTGAATTTTTCAGAATTTCTCAGTTATCCGGCAACAAGACAATCAAAAAAGTTGGAAGAAGTAGTTGAGACAATTGAGGAGGGCGAAATGCCGCTTGCATCGTATACTTATTTTGGATTGCACAAAAACGCAAAACTTTCAGAAGCCCAAAAGCAGGTGTTGATCAATTGGGCAAAATCAGTGAAATCAGAAATCGTAATCCCCTAATTACAAATTACCTTTCTTCAATTCGCTTACGGCGTGGTTAACAGCTCGCGCTGTTAATGCCATGTAGGTAAGAGACGGATTCTGTGTGCTGGTAGAAACCATGGAAGCGCCATCTGTTACAAATACATTTTTACAATGATGCAAGGCGTTCCATTTATTAAGTAAGGAAGTTTTTGGATCATTGCCCATTCTGATCCCACCCATTTCATGAATATCCAATCCGGGTGCTTGTTTGGTATCTATTTGTAGAATATTTGTACAACCTGCAGCATCCAACATTTCTGAAGCGGAGTTAAGAAAATCTTTCAGCAGTCGTTCATCATTATCATCGTATCCAACTGAAGTAACAAGCTGCGGTATTCCCCATCTATCTTTTTGATCGGTGCTCAATCGTACGTGATTGCTTTCTTTCGGAATGGTTTCGCCTTGCATCGACATGGTCACATTCCATGGACCGGGTTCGGTAATTGATTCTTTAAATGACTCACCAATTCCTTCGCCTGATCCTTTTTGCCTATTGGCCTCATAAAAACTCATATAACCTCGCTGAAAATCCATTTCTTGCTTCTTCACATTTCTAAAATTGGGCATCATGGGTTGCGTAGGTCTTCTGCCATAATGATACCGATCCATCGGTCCATCGTAAGAAGCCGTTACCGTACCACGATAATTGTGAAAGGCAATGAATTTTCCAAGGAGGCCACTATCGTTACCCAAACCATTGGGAAAACGATGTGAGATAGAATTCAACAAGATCAAATTTGAATTCAAGCAAGCCGCATTCACAAATATCACTTTTGCATAAAACTCTTGTTCCTGCATGGTTTCCGCATCAATAATTCGAACCCCTTTCGCCTTTCCTAACTGCTCATCGTATAAAATAGAATGCACCACCGAATGTGGACGAATGGTAAGGTTTCCTGTTTTCATTGCCCAGGGAAGCGTTGCTGAATTGGAACTAAAGTATCCACCAAATGGGCAACCTCGCTCGCACATATTTCTAGCTTGACATTGGCCTCTCCCTTGCTGCAAATGAATAGGCTGGGGATCGGTAAGATGCGCACATCTTCCCTGTACTACATGTCGATCAGCATATGCCGACATTATTTTACTTGCGATGTCTTTTTCAACACAAGTCATCTCAAAAGGGCGAATGAATTCTCCATCAGGCAATGTTTCCAATCCATCTTTGTTTCCGCTGATTCCAACAAAACGTTCCACATGCGAATACCAAGCAGCAAGATCATTGTAGCGTATGGGCCAATCAACGGCGTAGACATCACGTGCAGGGCCTTCAAAATCATAGTGACTCCAGCGTTGCGTTTGGCGGTACCAAAGCAAGCTCTTGCCTCCTACTTGATAGCCCCTGATCCAGTCAAAAGGCTTTTCTTGAACGTAAGGATGTTCTTTGTCTTTTACGAAGAAATGTTGAGTGGCTTCATCGAATGCATAGCACCTTGAAACAACGGGGTTTTGACTAGTAATATCATGCGTCATTTTTAGATGATGCTTGAAATCCCAAGGATTTCTCATGGCAGTGGGATAATCGTTCAAGTGTTCCACCATTCTACCACGTTCCAGTACCAGCGTTTTTATTCCTGCATCACAGAGTTCTTTGGCAGCCCAACCGCCGCTAATACCGGAGCCAATCACAATGGCATCGTAACTATTTTTGGAGGTTGCACGGTTGTTGATGGCGGGAGAGCTGTTGTTCTGTGGCATAAAGGCATCGTTGTAACTTGAAGTTACTGAATAGAACAGGAAGAAGTAAACAAGCAGCCTCTTCAAGAAAAATTTATTTCTTAGATTGTGGTACATTCCACTTCCACATGAACAGAAAACAGTTTCTTCAGTTAACAGGTGGAGCCCTCGGTGCTGCCGCTATTCCCCAATCACTGCAAGCGTTTGATGCTACAGCAAAGGGCAAATTGTCGATTCAACTTTACACCATTCGCGATGCCATAAAAGCGGATCTAGAAGGAAGCTTGAATAAGTTAGCGTCTCTTGGTTTTAAGTATGTTGAAACGGCGTTCTGGCCTGAAAACATCACGCTAAAACGTGCAGCCGATGCAATTAAAGCCGCGGGCTTGAAAGTTTCTTCTTGTCATATAGAACTGCCTTTCGACACCAATCAAAAAGTATTTGTTGAAACAGCGGCGGCATTTGAATGCAATAGATTGATTTGGCATGGATGGCCGGAAGACAAACGTTATAGTAGCCTGGCCGGAACTCGTGAATTGATTTCGATGTATAATAAAAGCGCCGACTTTGCAAAAGGCTTGGGCCTCGAATTTGGATTGCACAATCATTGGTGGGAATTTAGAAACAAGGTGGAAGGCAAACCTGTGTTTGAATATCTTTTGAAAGAAACAGACCCTTCGATCTTTTTTGAAATAGATACCTATTGGGTTAAGGTAGCAGGTTATACTCCATCAGATATTATTACAAAGTTTGGTAAAAGAGCCCGGTATTTACATGTAAAAGACGGACCTGCTGAATGGAATGAAAAACTAGTGTCGGACAATCCTGATCCAATGACGGCGGTTGGTAAAGGCACACAAAATATTCCTGGAATCATCAATGCCGCCAAACACGCAGAGTATTTTGTAGTAGAAATGGATAAAGTAGAGGGAGATGTGTTTGAGAAGATCAAAGAAAGTGTGGAGTATTTGAAGAAGCTGGGAGTGAAATGAAAAGCAGGCGTTAGGCATTAGGCTATAGGGCTTTGGGCTTAGGTAAGAACTAGTAACAATTAAGAATTGAACAGCCGGCAGTCAGGTTGATTGAATATCGGAGTCTAATCTGTGAAAATCTGTACTAATTCGTCTATCTGTGGTCAAAAAAGAACTTTAGAAGGACAGCCTCTTTGCGCTCCATTTTTAACTTCTGACCCTTTGCGAATCCAAATTGTTAAGTGCAGGTTTCATTACGACTAATAAAGAAAGAGCCGGTATATATTGTACCGGCTCTTTCTTTATCGTGTCTTCTAATTACTTCTTACCATACTTCACTGTTCTTGCATCACTGATCACTCCCTTCCAATTCAAACCAAATCCGAAATTGTATTTGTTTCCGGCTTCGTCTTTGTAAGGAATCATATCATGAGGAACGTCTTCTTTTTGTTCTTCTACGGTTTTCATATTTGCCGGCATTTGCACAGGCAATAAACCGGAAGGTTCTACCATACCACTGATGATTTCCATCAACGCATTGTCTTGCACTCCGAAAGAAACCAAAATTGCATCTGCCGATTTTTCGAATTCAGCAACAATGGTTGGATTGCTCATACCCAAAGAAACAATTACAGGCTTTCCATTCATTGCCTTTTTGGTATCTAAAATTGATTTCAGGTCAGCATTATTAGACGTAGTAACCGTTTTGCCTTTGTAGGAACGATTGTCGATACCGAGCTCTACCGGATCACCTGCTGCGATGCTCTTCTCTCTCGCATAAGTAGCGGTATAAGGTTCGTATTGCAAGCTGATGGGTACGTATCCATTTCCACCCTTAGTAACATCTTCGCGATCGTATCCGGTTCCGGAATTCGGTGACTTGATGAATACAAGCGCAAAATCAGCTTTTGCAGGATCTTCTGTTACATTGTAGTACTTTTTCACGACATCAAGATTAACTGGCGTTTCAATGCGTTCGGGCGTTTCACGACCAAACCAATCTCTTCCCGCAGGAATCACACGTTTTGGAATGTACACTGTTTTTAGTTTTGCTACAGGCAACGCTTTTGCTTTGTTCTTGATCATCACCACACTTTTCAATTGGGCTTCGTAGCCGGCTTTCATGAATTCAGCTTTACCTACAGTAGCAGCAGATTGTTGAGCATCTAGGTAAGGGTTCTCAAACAATCCCGTTCTAAAAATATTCATCAACAAACGAACAGCTGATTCTTCAAAACGTTTACGCATAAACGCTTCACCATGTTCTTTTACACCTATTTGATATGCTTCAATTACTGGACCCGCAGCGTTGTTACCGCCAAACTGATCAACGCCTGCCATCAATACCTTATAGTGTCGTTGCGCCACACTCAAAGTTTCAACGCCCCATGATTTACCAAGGAATATATCCGGAGTTTTACCTTCATCGGCTGTAATCATCCAGTCGGTGCATACTACCCCGTTGTATTTGTATTTCTTGCGAAGTAAATCGGTAATGATGTACTTGCTAAAGCCATTGCCCACATTCTCTTTGTTTACCGTATCTTGATTGAAAGAGATGGTATAGTAAGGCATTACTGCTGCTGCAGACTTTGTTTTTCCGTTCAACTTAAATGCACCGTTTAAGAAGGGAGCCATCTGTTGTTGAAAGTTCTTTCCGGGATAAACAGCGAATTTACCATAAGAGAAGTGACCATCACGACCACCTTCTTCCGGACCACCACTTGGCCAGTGTTTTACCATGGCATTCACACTTCCGAAGCCCCATCCGTCTTTTATTTCATCTTTACCATAAGAGGTTTGGAATCCATCTACATAAGCGCGGGCCATATCGGCGGCCAATTTCGGATCTTCTCCAAAAGTTCCAACAAGGCGATTCCAACGAGGCTCTGTACCTAAATCAATTTGAGGAGAGAGAGCGGTTGCAATACCAAGTGCGCGGTATTCTTTAGAGGCGATGTTTCCAAATTTCTGAACGATGGCGGGATCAAAAGTTGCGGCTAAGCCCAATTCTTCAGGCCACATGGAGATTTTTCCACCGGCACCTAAATTAAATTCCGCGGTGGCCACTACTCCGTGACGAGGATCCGAACTTGTGTTTACCGGAATACCCATACCCAGTGCTTCTACAAAAGCTTGCGCTTTGTTGTTCCATTCAGCGGCAACGGTAGCCGATTGAACAGACGTAATTAGAACGTGACGGAGGTTGTCTTTTTTCAAAAACTCCAATTGATTGTCGGACAAATCGGAGGGAGCTGCGCCACTTTCCGGGAAAGGCTTTCCTTTATAGGTAGACGAACGCATAGGCCCCATTGGTGCCGAGGGAATGGATTGGTGGGCGCTGTAAAGCATCAAGCCTGCAATTTGCTCCACAGTCATTTTTGATGCCAAGTCTTTGGCCCGAACCTCAGCAGGGAGGCGCCAATCTTCGTATTTATCAAGCTGACCATTTTTATTTAAATCCTTAAAGGCCAAGCCGTTCACCGTAATGATCTTTACTCCGGAGGCAGGGGAATATCCAAGGGTTTGACCAGATTTATTGGTAATGAGGTTGAAGTCGCCTTTGGAAGTTTCTGTCCAGCTTTGAGCAAAAACAAGGGAAGGCAAGAGGGCGAAGCCAATACAGCTTGCTAGCAATTTCATCGTTGAATGGTTTTAATTCTTGTTGGAAATGAAATACCCTACAAGTTAGCAAGAATAGAAATTGCATGAAAAAAATGAGACGAAACCTGAAAATGTTGAGACGCTCACCAATTTGAGTCCAACTTACAAACCGGTCATGCGTTCTACGTGTTCAGGATATCGTTCACCTATTACTTGAACGGCTTCAGCGGCAAGTGTTATGCGCGTAACCTCCTGTTCATTTAAATGAAGTTGCAAACTGCCCATGTTTTCTTCCAATCGGTGTACTTTAGTAGTGCCCGGAATCGGAACGATCCAAGGTTTTTGAGCCAATAGCCATGCCAGTGAAATTTGGGCCGGGGTAGCGTTATTGTTTTGGGCAATTTCTTCCAACACCTCAATTAATTGTTGGTTTGCTTTAATAGCCTCTTCCTGGAAACGAGGTAACGTAGAGCGAAAATCAGATGCATCAAATTTCGTGTCTGCTTTCATGGCTCCTGTTAAGAAGCCCTTTCCTAAAGGACTAAATGGCACCAATCCAATGCCCAATTCTTCTAGCAAGGGGATGATTTCTTTTTCCGGTTTCCGATACCAAAGAGAATACTCACTCTGTAAAGCTGAAACCGGATGTACCGCGTGAGCGCGCTTTATAGTATTAGCCCCAGCTTCCGACAAACCAAAATATTTCACCTTTCCTTCTTTTACTAAGTCGGCAACAGCTCCGGCAACCTCTTCAATGGGAATATTGGGATCTACTCTATGCTGATAGAATAGGTCGATGGCATCAACTTTTAGTCTCTTCAAAGATGCTTCTGCAACAGCTTTAATATTTTTGGGAGAACTATCTAATCCTAAATAACCGGCACTGCCATCTGGTTTCAGCTTGAAACCGAATTTTGTTGCAATTGCTACTTTACCTTTAAATGGGACCAAGGCTTCTCCTACCAATTCTTCATTAATATAAGGACCGTACACTTCAGCGGTATCAAAAAAATCAACTCCCAATTCAACTGCGCGATGAAGCAAGGGCGTCATTTCTTCTTTACTCTTCACTTCACCATAACCGAAACTCATACCCATGCAGCCCAATCCAATGGGATTCACCATCAAACCACTGTTTCCAAGTTTTCTTTTTTGAAAGTTCATAACTATTTTTTTAAATTATACGAAGTGCAAACCTATCTTATTCCATAATTCTTAAAAAACAATGCTCAATGCATTTCTTACGAAAATCAAACATTTCGAAACTTTAAAGGACTTGTGTTTACTTGTTTTTTAAAGAAGTTATTGAAGTGCGTTACTTCTTTAAAGCCCAATGCGTATGCAATTTCGGAAGAAGACCAAGAACTATAACGTAGTAATATCTTTGCCTCTTGTGTAATGCGATCAGCTATAATTTGAGAAGTTGTTTTTGAAGTGACTTCTTTTAAAGATCGATTCAAATGATTCACATGAACATTTAATTGTTCGGCATAGTCAGAGGGTGTTCTAAGACTCAATGCATGATGGCTATCGTCTATTGGAAATTGGCGTTCGAGCAGCTCCATGAACATAGTTGAAATACGGAGTGATGCATTGATCTCTTTGTTCTCAAAACTCAAACTGGGCTGCATCTTCAACGCATAGTGTATCAATTCGAAAACATGATTTCTCAGAACATCGTATTTGTGAACATAATTGGAGGATAACTCCACATCCATCTTTTGAAACACCGACTCCACATAATTTCTTTGCTCATCAGAAAGTTCGAATACATGGGGCCCCGAAGGATGATAAATTTCATATTGTGTAAGCTTCCCAAATTGGTGAAAGAATTGATCATTGAAAATGCAGAAGTAACCGGTTCTAATAGAATCAATACTTTCCCATTTATAAGGTATTCTAGGATTCGAGAAAGCCAATGCTTGTTTCTCAACCTGAACAACTTTATCGGCATAGTGAACCCTACTTTGCCCAATAACAAGTGTTATTTTATAAAAGTCTCTTCTCTTGTATGGCACCGGCTGAGCGTTTGGACCTACATAAGGATCCAATTTAAACACATTGAAGTGCCCTAACTCCTGACGAATGTTCTCAGGAATCCAGTTGAATTTCCTTTTGTAAAAAGACTCAATACTTTCTATTTGTTCCATACTAAGTGCAAGTTATGGCTGCTACTACAAACAAGAGCAATAGCATTCAAATCATAAGTTACGAAAATGAAACAGTTCATTATTTGAATTTTATAAGCCTTTACTTGCAAACTGTAAGGTTCGACTGAAAAATTGGGCGATTTTCGTGTGATATTATTTTTTAATACGTTACTGGTTTTTACGAAATTGTAGTCGAATGAAAATCACGCCAAAATCAACTGTTTTGAGAAAACTTGCGCTTTCTATATCCATTGTGGCGATAGGATCAATTCAAACAATGGGGCAATCGAAAGACAGTATTCAAGTGGGTGGAAACATTTTGGTCACGAACAATGGAATGTCGCCCATACCAACTTTGTCTCTTGGAAAGCCTGCTGCAATTTTCGAACTTGATATCAAACACAAACGATGGGCTTTCGAACCACAGTTTCGCTTTTCTTTAGACGGCAAACCATGGTCTTTTGTAATATGGGGGCGTTACCGTCAAAATATTGGAAAAAAACTTGCTCTTACATTGGGAGCGCACCCTTCCTTTGTATTTAGAAGCAAAGATTTTGTTATATCCGGTGTAACGAAAAGATATTTAACGAGCGTTCGGTTTACGGCAGTAGAATTTGCCCCGATATATATTGTAAGTCCACATTTTAATTTTGGCGTATACTATTTGTACTCACACGGTTGGGATGAAGGAGCTACAAACAACACTCATTTTGCCACCATCAATGCCAATTGGGGTAATGTAAAAATAGCCCCCAGCTTGTATTTCAGAGCACAACCACAACTGTACTTTTTGAAATTGGATAAAGCAGAGGGTTACTACGCCACCTCAGCATTTACACTCAGTTCACCCAAAACAGCTTTCGTTCTTTCTTCTGTAGTGAATAAAAAAATACAATCAACCATCCCCGGGAAAGACTTTGTTTGGAATGTGGCACTGATCTATTTCTTTGGGAAGAAATATTTCCGAATTTAAGCAGACGCTGCTGCCGCTTTCTTCTTTACAAAACCAAGAATAATGGAACTTGAAATGATGGAAGCCACTGTCATGATCACTACCATTGGCATAGCGGTGCCATTAAAAAATAGACTTACCAATGAAGAGGTCAACGCTCCACACAACATTTGAAAGGCACCTAAAAGTGCAGCAGCGGAGCCTGCATTCTTGCTAAACGGCGCCATGGCTTGACTCACTGCATTGGGGAAAGTAAAACCTTGACAACTCAAAAAGAGTACAAGCGCTATTATAGTTCCTACCAGTCCTAAAATATTGAAATAAGTTCCTGCTACTAATAATACTCCAATTACTGTTTGTGTAGGCAATGCTATGCGAAGAATTTGTTGGCTGTTCCTTCTTTTCAAAACAAGTCGGTTCAATTGACTAGAAGTGATCAATCCGGCAGCGATGACGGCAAAGATCCAACCAAAAGACTGTTCACTTACGCCAAATAATTTCATGAATATATAGGGAGCGCCCGCCAAATATGTATACACAGCCGATGCAGCAATAGAACTGGTTGCAGCAAACACCCGGTATTGACGTTCTTTCAACACGCTGCCAAAACCATTAAGTATAGGTATTGGCTTTAAGGATATTTCCGGATTCGGCCCCTTACTCTCGGGCAAGTACTTGTATACTGCAAATAAGATCAAACCAACGATGCCGGTTAGTACCAAGAAAATAGTATTCCAATTAAAATGAGCTACCACAATGCCACCAACCGTTGGAGCGAGAATGGGTGACACACCTAAAATCAGAATCAACATCGATAGAATCTTCGGACTCTCTGTAATTGGAAACAAATCACGAACTATGGCGTTGGGAGCTACCATTCCAACACAACCTCCTAGTGCTTGGAAAAAACGAAACACAATCAACATTTCAACTGAAGTTGAAACCGAACACCCTATGGAAGCAAGTAAGTAACCAATTAATCCAATATATAGAATGGGCTTTCGGCCATAGCGATCCAGTAGCGGACCCATCAACATTTGTCCTGCACAAATACCCGCAAAATAGGCCGACAAAGAATAAGATACCCGATCCATGCTAACGTTCAAGTCTTTTGAAATAGACTCAAAGGCTGGAAGGTACATGTCAATAGAGAAAGGAGAAATGGCTGCTAATAATCCTAATACAAATATGATTTGGTTACGTTGGTGAGACTCCATTTATAGTTTACTTCAGTTGATTGAATTGCAAAAGTACGAATTCGCGGAGCGAAACTTTGGATTAACTTAAGGAAGCAGCTCGTTTTTTGAGTCCTTGTCTTTTAATGCAACACCCGAAATTCTTCGACGAAGTGATTCCATTCCCAATGAAAAGATCTTATCCGCCGCCTGTTCTATACTCAATCCTTTCGAGTGAATATTCGAGATACAGTTTCGTTTTTCATCTGTAAAACCAGATTTGGCATTATACGTTAGATAAGCCCCCAAGCTATTGTACGCCGATAGCCCAGGTCTTTCTCCAATTAACACAATGGTCAACGCGGCCCTAACTTCATCATTAATAGCATCCCCAATAGCCACTCTTGCTTCTTTCGCCAAAACAATAGGCGCCAATTTTACATTTGATTGCTGAAATAGGTTTGAGAGGGCTACAACTAATGCACCTGCTTGTTCATTTACTGCTTGCGGTGATAATCCATCAGCCACCACTATCAATACATCGAATGCATCTTGCGAGTCAATCCACCATCCTTCTGTTTCCAATGCGCGTCCTAGATCAGGTCGCTTCAAGTAGACTGTTCTATTGGGCGCTTTAGAGTGAACCACAATGGCAGGTAGCGTTGCTTGCTTTAACGAGTCTTGAATTGCAGAAATATTGAAATTGGCAAACAGGGCATCTTTTGCGTGTGCGTGCGACAATTTGAAAGAAAGCGTTTCCTGAGTGGGCAATGAAGTGCCGGCTCTACCCAATGCAATTCTGGCATTGGTGTATTTCTTTAAATACTCCCAACCGTCTTTCGACAATGCACTGTTTAATGGTAATTCTTCACTCATATATAAGACAGCAATCGAGATTTAATAGAAGAAGAGGGCAATAACAAACCTGATTCGTTCACCATGCCTTGCTGTTCCAGCCAGTTCATAAATTCCGGTGCAGGTTTCTTTCCTAATACCTTACGCACATAGAGCGCATCGTGATAGGAAGTGCTTTGATAATGCAACATGATATCATCTGAACCGGGAACCCCCATTATAAAATTGCAGCCTGCCAACACCAATAAACTCAAGAGATTGTCCATATCGTCTTGATCTGCTTCGGCATGATTGGTATAACAAATATCCTGTCCCATAGGTATGCCGATGAGCTTTCCGCAAAAATGATCTTCCAATCCGGCACGAGTAATTTGCTTTCCATCGTACAAATATTCAGGACCAATGAATCCAACTACTGAGTTCACCAAGAAAGGATCAAAATATTTTGCCAGTGCATACGCTCTTACCTCGCAGGTTTGCTGATCCACTCCGTGATGAGCATTGGCACTTAAGGATAACCCTTGGCCGGTTTCAAAATACATCACTTGATTTGAGCGTTCGTTTCGCTTCAAAGCCAAAGTGGCATCTTGCGCCTCTTTTAATAGTGAAATGGATACACCAAAACTTTCATTGGTTTTTTGTGTGCCACCAATTGATTGAAACATTAAATCAACCGGTGCTCCCTTTTCTGCTAAAGCAAGAGTAGTGGTAGCATGTGCCAAAACACAAGACTGGGTAGGTATCTTAAAATGGAATCGAAGATCATCGATTAGATGAAGCAGTTGCAATACACGTTCGGGGCTATCGGTAGCCGGATTGATTCCTATGGTTGCATCTCCATTGGCATAATACAACCCATCAATAATAGACGCAAGAATTGCTTTGGGATCATCGGTAGGATGATTGGGTTGCAAGCGTGTTGCCAGTGTTCCTTTTAATCCTACAGTTGAGCGGAACTTTGTAACTATTTCACATTTTTGAGCAACCAAAATGAGGTCTTGATTGCGCATTATTTTAGAAACTGCTGCAATCATTTCAGGAGTAAATCCTTCGCGAATAGAAGCAATCGTTTCACCGCTGGTACCATCGTTCAATAGCCATTCTCTAAAAGAGCCAACGGTGTGATGTGAGATGGTTGAAAACTGTTGAGCCTTATGTTGATCGTAAATCAGTCTTGTAACTTCATCTTCCTCATAAGCAATCACAGCCTCATTCAAAAATGCAGTAAGCGGCAAATTTGCAAGTGTCATTTGTGCCGCCACCCTTTCTTCATTCGAACCGGCAGCAATTCCTGCTGCTTCATCGCCTGAACGAAGAGGACTTGCTTTAGCCAACACCTCTTTCAGGTTATCGAATAAATAAGTTTGTGATCCTATGGTATGTCTGTAGCTCACGCTGTTCTTCTAACTAAAAAATATATAATGAGGATGACGCCTAAGATAGAAAAAAACAAAACACCTAAAAACTGATTGTACCAAACCATTGCAATCAAGCATACTATCGATAACAACATTGCAATCATTGGAAGCGCAGGATAGAAGGGCGTTTGATAGCCCTTCTCTACGCCCGGCAATCTTCTAACCCGAAATAAACTTAACATACTTATAATGTACAATACAATAGCCCCAAAAGCAGATAAAATAATTACTTTGTCGGTGGTGCCGGTAGCCAATGAAACAAAACCAACAAGAGCCCCTACTATTAAAGCCCAATGGGGTGTTTGAAAAGTGGTATTCACGGAACCTATAAACTTGGGCAACAAGCCGGCTCTTGACAAAGCAAATAATTGTCGTGAATAGCCAATCATCAGTCCATGGAAAGAAGCGACGAGCCCGAACAAGCCAATACCGGCAAAAAGTTTAGCAAGAAAGGATTGTTCGCCATGCGCCATGGCGATTGCTTTTGGAAGTGGATAATCGATCGTACTTAAGACGCGCCAGTCGCCTACGCCGCCGGAAACCAACATCACTCCTATGGCTAGCAATACCAGCGTGAGAATTCCTAAAATGTATCCCTTTGGTAAGGTCTTGTGCGGATTAATCACTTCTTCCGCCACCATGGCTACTCCCTCAATACCCAAATACAACCATACAGCAAAGGGCAAAGCTTCGAATACACCCGGCCATGCAAAATCGGAATTGTGTGCTTTGAAATTAGACCATTCAAAATGAGGAACCAATACGCCCAAAAAAATTAAGAGTTCGCCGATAGCTAAAATGGTAACAATCAAATTTAGAATGGCCGATTCTTTCATGCCTAGAATGTTAACAGCCGTGAAGAGCAGATAAGCGCCAATAGCCACACTCATTACGGAAATTCCGGGATACAAGAAATGAACATAACTACCTAAAGCCAATGCAATGGCGGGCGGTGCCAACAAAAACTCTACTAAGCTAGCGTAACCGGCAATCCATCCACCCAAGTTTCCAAATGCTTTCTGAGCATAGGCATACGCTCCACCGGCATGAGGAATTTTTGTGGTAAGCTCGGTATAACTAAATACAAAGCAAGTATACAATACCGTTACAATGAGAGTGGCAATCAAAAAACCGAATGTACCGGCCACTTTCCATCCATAATTCCAACCAAAGTATTCTCCGGAAATAACCAGACCAACAGCCAAGGCCCAAACATGCACGGGTTTCAAGACGCGCTTGAGAGAAGTTTTTGATGAGTCCACCGAATTGCTTTGATTTAAGTGTGAATGGCCAACCATACAATGAAGTCATTGTATGCTAGCAATCGGTGATGCTCAAGATACAAAAAAGCAAGAGGAATAAAAAATGAAGTGAAGGTGTAAACCCCTAGAGTACTTTCTCAAAACATACACTATTGTCTACTTCGGCATAATGACCAAAATTAGGAATCACCGCATAACCGTTCTTCTTATACAAAGCAATGGCATCGGGCTGCTTCTTACCGGTTTCAAGAATACATTTTTTGAAACCGAGTTCAGTAGCCCATTCTTCCAATTCAATTAAGATTTGTGAAGCAAGACCTTTACCACGCCAACTTTCCACCACATACATTCTTTTCACTTCCACTACATCAGTTTCGTAAGGCCGAAGCGCTCCAATGGCAACTGGTTGGTTATTTTCATAACCAACCAGTACCGTTGAAAGATTTGCTGTTTTATTGAACTGTGCGAAAAATTCGTGCTCATCCCCATCTATGATCGCCAATTCACGATCCAAGGCTTGCACGAGGGATTGAAAATCGGGATGATCTGAATTGGTTCTTATGATATTCAATTGACTTATTTTTTAGGATTCAATGCTTTCGCTCTGAATTTGTCTTTCAACACTTTCATATAGTATCCACCCACAACACTTCTTGCCTGAAATCCAACCTGCGTTCCGTCTTTTGTTTCATGCCAATCGCTCAAAGGCACTCTGGTAGGTGTTTCCATAGCAAACTTATAAACCGGCGCTATTAACGCATTGAACTTAGTTCGGTCTTCGGTTAATGCGGCAGTCCAGAGAATCCAATCACTCTTGGTATAAGTTTTACGACTATCGAGCGGTAATCCAAACGACAATTGTTTGGTTAAATAATAATCAATTTCCTTTTCATAAACTGAATTGGGGAACAACCCTAGTCCTAATACTTTATCCCAAACCATATTGTATTTCTGACTCCATGTATTGGCTTTATCGAAAGTAAGTTTGTAATGATCGCCATCATTTGCCATAACGGTCCAGCGTTTTGCCATGGCCTGCGCGGTGTCTCTGTATTTTTTTGCAATTTCTTTTTCACCCAACATATCGGCCAACATTGCGTATCCTCCAATGCCAACGATGGCTTTTAGAGAAAGATTGGTATTGCGAGCTAGGTGACCGGCAAAGTCGTCGGTACATAACTGATTGGCAGGATCAAATCCATCGGTAACGAGAAAGTTAACCCATTGCGATAAGCTGGCCCAATGCTTCTTTGCATAAGCCGCATTTCCTTGCGCTTTGCAAATGGCAGCCGTTAAAATGATCATATTACCCGATTCTTCAACGGGCATGTCTTCCGGATAAGTCTGTCCATTTGCCAATGGATAAGTCCCCAAATCATGTGCTGCAAAAGGCTTGCTCCATTTACCACTTTCACTGAAATAAAAGATACCGTTGAGCATACCGGTCATTAACTCAGGATTGTAAGCAATAAACAAAGGAGCGGAAGGATAAGTTACGTCAACGGTATTGATAGACCCATTACTAAAGTTTTCTTTACTTAAAAACAGGATTTCGCCGCTAGGACTTTGAACCAATTTGTGAGCGGCAATACTTTGACGATAAGCCAATACACCCAATTCTTTGAATTGCTGTCCACCGGCTTTTTCTAAATCTTGTTCCAGTATTTTGTTGAACTGAGTGCAAGCAGTCAAGACCTTTGAGTATTCTGTTAAGGCGGCATTCATTTCTAGTGCAATGGTGCGATTGCCCTTGCGATTCCACCAAGGACGCAAATTGGTTCCGAAATACTGCACCGAATAAAGATCATCGTATCCTAAAAGAAATAATTGATCTTTTGGAACGGCAGTTATTTTTCCAAGATCAACCACGGTATTCATCATAAAACCGGTTCCCGTTTGAGGAGCTGTTTCACCGTAGGTTGCATTTACGAAAGAACTCAAAGCTTTTTGTTCCGAACTGATGTATTGAATGGGTTTTGATTGAACGGATACTCCTGTATAGAAATAACCCCAATCTATTCTCAAATCATCACCTCTCTTTTGTAAAACGGGCTGCTCTACCGTTCCCGATTTGATACTGCTAATAGCGCCCATTGATTCAATTGATACATTCACCTGCTGACCTCCGGAATTAGCTGCAATTGCTGCCGCTGCGCCGAGATAAGCTTTTACGCTATGCGGTTTGTTGTCGTTCGATTTAATAGAATAATTGATATACGATACGGGGCGAGCCATCAAATCGAGGTTCTTCACTAATAAGGGAGAAGTGAAGGTAATAGTGGCATCAACGGCTCCGCAGGTAAACTGCACAATGGTTTGGGTAGGATTGATTCGAACCGATTTTTGAATGGCGTTGTGAACATTAGCAGGAACCGAAGAAGGCAGTTCAGCAACCATACCGAAATCGAATCCTGCATAACCTCCGGTATTTTCAACATGAAGCGCAAAGATGTTTTCACCTTTCTTTAAAAGGGCGCGAATCTTGTCGTCAACTTTGATGTACCGGTATTTTGAAATATAGTCGGTCGAGGCATACACTTGTGTGCCATTTACGTACAATTCAGCGCCATCGTCGTGCTTAACTATTATATATAGGTTGGCCTGATTAGGATCCGGAATGGAAACCGTTCTTCTAACATAGATATGACGGGTGTTCCACAAAGTTCCCTTTCCTTCAACTCGATCTAAGAACGGCGTGGCACCTGTTTTCCAACCAGCATCGTTGAATGCGGGTAGCGTCCAATCTGCGCCCGAAGTTTCAAAACTGTATTTTAATTCCAGCCCCTGCTCTTCTTGAGTGGGCACTATTGATTGGTAGTTTGTTTTTTCTGCGCCTAGTACACGGTAAAATTGATCGTCTACTTGGATCAATCCACTTAAGGATTGATCGGCACCCGTCCAATGTTTGGTTACGGAGCCATTCAACTGATCGGTAAACGACCAGATTGAAAAGTAGGGGTCATGTGTGATGAGTGGATAGGCGGGGGCTTTGGATTGGGCGAACGAATCAGTAATTACACATAGAATGGCAAGGCAGAGCAAATATTTTCTCATGTTGGTAGAAATTGATAGCTACTAATATAAGTAATCTACCCCTAGTGATCTAAAGAAGTTCAATGAACGGCAATTGCAATTAGTGCTCGATAAAGAATTGTAGCATTAAATCAACTTCGTCGCATTCAACCCCTAAGCTTGCTTCTTATAATTTACAATCGCCCAAGTATTGAAGAGTACGGCAAAACCGGCAGTTGCTAGTAAATGCAGTTTCACGTCGGCCCAGCCGCTTCCTTTTAATATTACCATTCGTACCACTTCAATGAAATAAGTTACCGGGTTTAAATGCGCAAATATTTGAGCCCATTGGGGCATGCTTTCTACTGATGTAAATAAACCACTAAGTAATAAAAAAATCATCATTAAGAAGAAGGCCAAACTCATCGCTTGTTGCTGTGTAGCGGCATAAGTAGAGATCAATAGCCCCAAACCCAACATTGCTACTAGAAACAAAGCCAAGTACGCATACAACAATAGAAAACTCCCAGCAGGAACAATTCCGTACACAACCCTTGAAACCACCAATAGTCCAAACGAAAACACAAACATCCCTAATACCCAAAATGGAATTAACTTACCTAACACAAAATGCACTTTTGTAATGGGTGTAACATTGATCTGTTCAATAGTTCCAATTTCTTTCTCTCGAACAATGTTCAAAGAACACATGTACAAGGCTAACATGGTCACCAAAACAACCAATATTCCCGGCACCATAAACAGCTTATAATTCAAATGCGGGTTGAACCAGTTTGAATTCGTGATTTCCAACTGAACGGGCTTTATGGGTTGCGCATCATATTGTTTTTGACGAATTTCTTTATTGAATTCTTGAATGATACTGTTTAAATAGTTGGCACCAACCGTAGCTTTTGAACCATTGATGGCATTTACTGCTATAAACAACGACTGCTTATTCTCTCGGTACAACGAACGCTCGAACTGCGGCGGAATATTCAGAACCAAATCAGCTTTATCTGCCTCTAGATCTTGATATGCTTCTTCATAGGTATTACGATACGTGCTCAATTTGAAGTAACCCGAAGAAAGAATGGTTTTCATCAAATTTGCAGAAATGGCAGAACGGTCTTGGTCTACAATACTTAAATAAATATTCTTGATTTCATAATTGGCTGCCATCGGCATTACAATCAATTGTACAATAGGCATAATAATAATCAATCGCAGCATGATCTTATTACGTAGTATCTGCCTGAACTCTTTCTGCAATAAAAAACTCAATGTTCTCATCCTAAACGTGTTTTGAATTTTTTAATACTAACTGTCAACAAAAACAAAGTCATTCCAAGGAGCACAAGGGTTTCCTTCCAAACACCTGAGAATCCAACCCCCTTGATCATTACCGCCTTTATAATAGTGTAGTACCATTTTGAAGGAATGATGTTTGAGATAATTTGCAAAGGCTTTGGCATGTTCTCAATTGGAAACATAAAGCCGGTGAATATCATTACAGGGAGCAGCATTCCCATAAGAGATACAATCATTGCCTCCTGTTGTGAATTGGTAATATTGGAGATCATTAATCCTAAACTCAAGGCTGTTATGATCAGGAGTAAACTTTCAAACACGATCAATGGCAAACTGCCATTAATTGGTAAATCGAGAAGAAACACACTCAACAATAGAATTACAATCAAATTGACGAAAGACAGTACCAGATAAGGAACAGCTTTAGAAATCACTACCATCAACGCACTAAAAGGAGAAACTAACAGTACTTCCATAGTGCCACTTTCCTTTTCTTTCACTATGGAAACAGAGGTCATCAACACAGAAATCAGCATCAATACCAAGGCCATCACTCCGGGAACAAAATTCGTTGTTCCCTTCAACTCGGGATTGTAGATCATTCGAACCTCAGTATTTATTTGAAGTAAATCCGGCTGAGGGAACTTGTCTCTCATATAAGACTGTATTATGGAAGTAGCATAGTTGGTAACAGTTGTGGCGGTATTCGGATCGGAGCCGTCGGCAATTATCTGAATAGTTGCTTTATTATTATGATTTAGTTCTTGATACAGTTGAGTTGGAAAAACAATTGCGAGTTTAATATTATCTGATTTGAAAGCAGCTTCAATTTCAGTTGCACTCATCAACTGCTTTGCCACATCAAAACTTTTGCTTGCTTCCAATTTGGCGATAACTTGCTCCGACATTGGATCATGCGCAAAATCGCACACCACAATTTTGGTGTTTTTGATTTCATTGGTCAAGGCAAATCCAAACAAAAGAATTTGAGCAATGGGCATTCCAAAAAGCAACAACATGGTCTTCCGATCACGGAATACATGAAAAAACTCTTTACGAACAAACGACAAGAATTGCTTCATAAAATTAGTTTAGTCGGCCGAACGCTTTGCGCCACGGGCCAATTCAAAAAACACTTCATCCATACTCGACGCATTGAATTGCTTTTTCAGGTTATCGGGTGTATCCAATGCTTTGATAACACCGTCTACCATCATAGAAATCCGGTTGCAATATTCAGCCTCATCCATGTAATGCGTAGTAACGAAAACTGTTATACCTCTTCCTGCAGCTTCATAAATCAAATCCCAGAACTGACGTCGTGTTATGGGATCTACTCCACCCGTTGGCTCATCGAGAAATACAATTTTTGGATCGTGAAACACTGCTACACTAAAGGCCAGTTTCTGCTTCCAACCGAGCGGTAGGGACCCTACTAATTTATCTTTGTCTACATCTAAACCCAATTGCTTCAACACCCGATCTGCCTTTGCTTTAATTTGGTTTCTCGACATACCATAGATTCCGCCAAAAAATTCAAGATTCTCACCTACTGTTAAGTCTTCATACAGTGAGAATTTTTGACTCATATAGCCGATGCTTTTTTTCAAGCGCTCCGGTTCTTTGTATACATCGCAACCGGCAATTGTTGCAGCGCCAGAACTAGGAACCGACAAGCCGCACAACATCCTCATAGCTGTAGTTTTTCCTGCACCGTTCGCACCCAAGAATCCGAATATTTCTCCCGCATACACTTCAAAACTAATTGCATTGGTGGCGATGAAATCCCCAAAGCGTTTGGTTAGTAGCTCAGTTCTTATCACTACTTCATTTTTCATGTTGCATGAGTTTTATGAAACAATCTTCGATGGTAGGCTCAATTTCCTTCCACTCAAAACTTGTATGTGTTGAGTTTAATAACTCAAAAACCTTTGAGGACCCATTCACTTGTAAGGTTACATGATGAAAAGAACCAAAAGAATAACAGGTTTTGATTTCAGGCATTGTCCTCAAATCACTTTGAAGCAAAGGCATGTCTTCGGAACGAACAGCATACAAGGCTTCACCATATGAGCGCGTAATGTTCTCCGGAGTATCAACACTCAAAATACTCCCGCCTTGTATAAGCGCAATCCGTTCGCATAAATTGGCCTCATCCATGTAGGGTGTAGAAACAAAAATTGTGATGCCTTCTTTTTTTAGATTCTTCAACATGCCCCAGAATTCTTTTCGGGAAACGGCATCAACTCCGGTTGTAGGCTCATCTAAAAACAACACAGTAGGTTTGTGAATCAGCGCACAACAAAGCGCCAGTTTTTGTTTCATACCTCCGGATAACTTCCCTGCTCTTCGGTTTTTGAAGGGTTCCAGTTGAACATAAATGTCTTTAATCAAATTGTAATTCTCTTGTATAGTTGTGCCAAATACTGTTGCAAAAAAACGCAAGTTCTCCTCCACTGATAGATCTTGATACAAGGAGAATTTTCCCGGCATATAGCCAACACTACTTCTAATTTGTTTGATGTCGTTCAATACATCGTACCCACCAACTGTTGCATTACCGTTATCAGGTAGCAAGAGGGTTGTTAATATCCTGAACAAAGTAGTTTTGCCGGCACCGTCCGGACCAATTAATCCAAACAATTCCCCGGCGGCTACATCCAAATTGATGTTCTTTAGAGCCGCAATAGTTCCTTTGCCATAGCTTTTATTGATTTCGCGAATGCTTATTGATGACATTTTGCTAGAATTTGATTTCACCATACATTCCAATCTTGTAGCTGCCATCATTTGCAACAGCCACCTTCACAGCATACACAAGATTGGTACGCTCTTCTTTTGTTTGAATGGTTTTTGGTGTGAATTCGGCTTTAGAACTGATCCAACTTATTGTACCCTTGGCTTCTTTTTTACCACCTTTGCCATCATCGGTGAACACTCGAACCGCTTGGCCAATTTTAGCATTCACCAGTTGCGATTCTGTAATGTATACGCGGAGTGTGATGGTACTTAAATCTGCAATTTTATAAATGGGTTTTCCGGCAGTCAATAACTCATTCTTACGCACATAGGTCGTTAAAACGATGCCGTTCATTGGACTGTTGAGGTGTGATTTAGATAATTGATCGTTGATCTGTTGAATCTGATAAAAGAGCGGCATTGGATCAGCTTTCAAGCCCTTTGCCTGTGTAGTTAATGCAGAAACTTGTGCTGCTTTCTGTTCTGCCGTAACGGCCATCTGCTTTTGAACCTCATCAATGGCATTTTGAATATCATCGATTTGCTTGCTACCGGCTGCACCCCCATTTACTAATTTCTTGGCGCGTTCCAACTCTTGACTTAATGAATGAAGTTTTGTTTTATAGAGAGATTCTTGAGCTGCAAAATAATTGGTTTGTGCATAGACGTCCGGCACCCGATTTCCAACAGCTTTGATCTGCTCTTCCAATTGCTTTTTCTTAAGGAAAAGTTGAACAGTATCGATATATCCTATGTAGGCATTTTCCTTTAATTGTTCCCCTTCTTTAATAACAAAATCTTTTAGTTGACCGGTAACTTCTGAAGAGATAATGGTTTCATCTGCCTCAAAACTTCCGGTAGCGTCAAAATCTTTGTCGGATCCTTTGCAAGAGGCAAAAAACAGTACTAGTGTTGCGATGTATTGAATTGCTTTCATAATATCTGATATTATAAATTTCCTAAGGTTAATTGTTTTGTATAGGCTGCTTGCAACAATTGAATTTTGTGAAGTAGCAGTGCTTGCTTGGCCTGGTCTTCTGCATTTATGTAATTCACTAGATCTAATGCAGAGATCGTTCCCGCTTCTAATTGAACATTGGCCGATTGCTTTACTTGAGATCTGAGGATAACAAGGGATGCGTCGTCTTTAAGAAGTTCATTGATTTTGTCGTACTCTGTTTTTTGCTGTGCCACCGATATATTGGTATTTAACTGAAAGGTTTGTTCCTGTGCTTCTACTTGCATTTTACTTATCTCAACGAGTTGCTTATCGTTTTTCCGAGTATAAAAAGCCGACAAATTCCAACCAATTTTAAGTCCGCCAATACCATACAATTTAAAATCATTGTTCAGCATGTTTAAGGCCGGTCTTCCATATCCCCCTTGTGCAAATAGAGAAACTCTTGGTATGAGCTTGGTATCGGTCAGTTTACCGGAGGCTGCTATGGCCGCTTTCTGCGCACTGAATTGTTTCAATTCAGGTCGGTTGTTGGTGGTGTTTTCTACTAGAAGAGAAGGTGTTTCAAATACAGTGGTTTCATCAAGATTCTTTGAAATAAAAGTAGCAAGCATTTGGAGATAGCCCTTTTTACCGGATTGAATTTCAGTGAGCCTTTGTTTAGCTTTTACAAATTCTGCTTCTAATAAATACTGATTCATTTGAGATGCAGTGCCATTTGATACTGCTACTTTCATCTTTTCCAAAGAAGCCTTTATATCCTTTAGGAGGAGTTGCTGTTGTGTTTCTTGTTCGTTGAGCAGCAGCACTGCAAAATAAAGTTGAGTGATGCGCTCTTTTATTTTATACAATTCTGTTTCCAGCTTTTGTTGTTCAACAGCAGCGTTTGCCTTTACCAGTGCTTCTTGCCGACGAATAGCGTAAACATCGGTTAGAGGCTGATTCAGCTCTGTATACAACTTGTATTGATCTTTACTAATAGTAGGCACTTTCACATTTGGGATTGATATCGGAAACGAAGTAACGTCCGACTGGTAGGTGGCTGATCCGTTAACTGTAATCTGCGGTAACAAGCCTTTTGATGCATTTTCTACAGAGTATACTGTACTTTTTTGAATCAAGTCCGCTAATCGAATCAAAGGATAATTTTGTTTGGCCCAAGAAAAGCAAGAGTCGATGTTTAGTGTCGACTGCTTTTGAGCATGCACCTGAAATGGTATAGCAACGATGGCAAAGATGGTTGCTTGTACAAAGCTCTTCATGATATAGTTATAATTTAGTCATTTGATTAAATTCTCTTCAAAAAAAATGCTAGCTCCCTAGCATTTGCTTTATCCAGATTGGTACGAGCACTTTACGTTGCTCCATCAGCGCAATAAACCCTTCCTTTTCCAAGCCGGATAGCGATTGGAAAATTGGTTTGGCTATAAATGGGAATACACATAAAGAAGTGATGTTCATGATAAAATGAATGGGATGCACCGTCGACATCACTCCACTACTCAGCTTCAATCGCTCTTGAATTTGTTGAAGCAACCCCGATTGTTGTATTACTTCGCGCACTTTCATTTCTTTTAAAAATTCCTGTGGCCGTTGATGCAGTTCACTCATGATAAATATAGGCAGGTCCGGATACTGAACTAATACGGTGATATATCGATCAACAAAGGTGTCAATCTTACCGTCGAGGCTCAGTTCTTTATTACTAAAAACGGCAATCATTGAATTGAAGAATAACTGAAGTTTTTCCATCATAACAATGTGAAAAAGATTCTCCTTACTTCGAAAATAATAGTTGAGAAGGGCCAAATTTAATCCGGCTTCTTCTGCAATATCACGTGTACGAGTAGCTGCATACCCCTTAGCCAGGAAAACCTTCTTGGCCGCTTCTTTGATTTTCTCCTCAGCTCCGGGTTCTTGTATCGATGAAGTGATCTTTGACATGGGTGCAAGTTAAAAACAAATTTAATCATTTGATTAAATTATTTGATTAAATATTTTCTCCCTCCCAACCAATTGATTATTAACAATTTGAAAATCAGAGAGTGAAGGCTTGGTTCTCCAAAAGATGAGTTAGGGAACCTAGGGTCCGGAGTAATACTGTCATTTTTTAGCAAAGCTGAACGATAAGCACAGTTGACTAGCGCTTATTGAGGCGGTACAAAAAAGGAGCTTTGTGGGCGCCACCGGTCATTCTTTTGGCAACTTTTTTCAATATGTCTAATTGCAGCATGCTTCTTTGGAAACTAGTACGCAGGAATTTCTTTCCTAGAATGGTTTCATACAACAGTTGAGGTTCAGCCATTGTGAAAGTTTCAGGGAGCAGGTTGAAACCAACAAGTTTCTCATTTAGATCTTTACGGAGTGTATAAAGGGCCTTATCGATAATTGAGCGATGGTCTTGCATTAAAAGAGGAATCTTATCAAGATCGTACCACGTACAATTTTCAGAAAGAGCATCTTTTTGCGGTGTCACTTTTGTATAATCGACCAAAGCATAATACCCAACGGAAACAAAACGACGAAGGAGGAAGTGGTTTTTTTCCAATTTCATACCCGTTGCTTTGGTAATGCGTTTCATGGAGTCATCGTTTCTACTTCTATCACCAAAAGTGTGGAATTGCTCGAGGTATATATTAGTAAGCGAAGTGCGTTCTTTCAAAACTCGAAAAGCAGCTTCATTCAAATCTTCATTTATTTTAATAAACCCACCCGGTAATGCCAATTCACGTGTATTCAAATACTGCAATAGCAGCACCTTCATTTTGCCTTCGTGAAAACCAAAAATTACGGTATCTACTGCAATTGATGGAAGATACACTTTATCAAAATCAATATCTGTTGTAGTCTTTGTAGCTGTTCGCTTCGCCATACCCGAAAAGTAAGATTTTTTTCAATTCTTACTGAAATTTAAGTATTATTGTCTCACTAAAGAGACAATATGAAAAAAACATTTTTACTGCTTGCCGGTTTCTTTGCAAACCTCTTACACAGCGAAGCGCAATTGGTTACCGGCGAAACCACCGCCGTTACTTCAACCGAATCAGGTAAAGTGCGCGGGTACATTCACAATACTATTTACACCTACAAGGGCATTCCTTATGCAGAAGCAAAGCGATTTGAAATGCCAAAAAAGCCTAAGGCTTGGACAGGTGTGCGAAGTTCTATGACCTACGGTCCTGTTGCTCCCTTGATGACCCCTACTTCTTTCGTTCAAGATGAAAGTGAATTCGTGTTTCACCACGATTGGGGCTATACCAGCGAAGATTGTCTGCGTATTAATGTTTGGACACCCGGTATCAACGATGGCAAAAAACGTCCTGTATTGTTTTGGATCCACGGTGGTGGATTTACTGCCGGATCTTCACAAGAACTTCCTTCTTATGATGGAGAACAACTGGCTAAAAGAGGTGATGTTGTGGTGGTTTCTATAAACCACCGCTTAAACATCTTAGGCTTTTTAGATCTTTCAGCCTTCGATGAGAAATTCAAACATTCTGCAAACCTCAGCATCATTGATATTCGAGCTGCGTTGGAATGGGTTAAAGCAAATATTGGAAATTTTGGCGGCGATGCAAGTAATGTTACCATCTTTGGCCAATCGGGCGGCGGTGCTAAAGTAAATGCGTTAATGGCCATGCCTTCCGCCAAAGGTTTGTTTCACAAAGCCATCAATCAAAGTGGTGCTTTTAAAACCACTATGCGCGATAAAGCAGTTACGCAACAAGTGGGAGCTCACGTATTGCGTATCTTGAATTTCGCACCTTCACAAGTAGATAGCTTGCAGAAAGTTCCTTATGATAAACTTGTAGCCGCAGGCGACAAAGCTTGGAAAATTGTAAATGATAGCTTGGCCAAAGCCGGTAAAGGTGCAGCCGGATTAGGTGGCGGATGGTCTCCAAGCCTCGACGGTGAAGACCTGCCTTACCAGCCTTTTAGCAAAGAGGCAATGGAACTTTCAAAAGATGTTCCTTTATTGATCGGAACTGTAAAGAATGAATTCATGACCTCCTTGTTCACCAATATGTCGAATGCGACCGAAGAGCAAATCAACACCTTCATAAAAAACAGGTACAAAGACAAGGCCGATGCATATATCAAAGCAGTAAAAAAAGCTTATCCCAACGACACCAAACCTTCCGATTTAATTGATGTTGATGCGATGTTTCGACCGGGTTCTGTAGAACAAGCTAATTTAAAGAGCACTTTAAATGCAGCCCCTGTTTATATGTATTTGTTTACGTGGCAATCACCCGTAATGGACGGTAAATTCAAAGCATTCCATTGTATGGAATTGCCTTTTGTATTCAACAATATTGACAGATGTGAAGAAATGACCGGCGGTGGTAAAGATGCAAAAGCGTTGGCGGCAAAAATGAGTGATGCTTGGATACAATTCGCTCGCACCGGAAATCCTAATCACAAAGGCCTACCAAAATGGCCTGCTTACGATGCAAAAGCCACACCCACCATGCACTTCAACAATGTATGCGAAGTAAAACCTTAAATGGACAAAGAACTCTTTGACCTCCTATCCAACTAAAAAACAGCAATACACCTTAGGAAGGCACTTCAAAACTGAAGTGCCTTTTTTATTTCACCGGTTTACTTTATAAATTTTTTAGTTTCTCTTATCTTTAATCAATACTCAACTGCATATGAAACAAGCCAAACTAACGATCTCTCTATTTCTCAACTATTTTATATTCGCCATTTTACTAAACAGTGTAGGAACGGTCATTCTACAAGTGCAAAAAAACTTTGGCGTTTCCGAAACCGGTGCCAGCGTACTCGAAGGATTCAAAGACCTTAGCATCGCCATTAGCTCTTTTCTTATTGCCTCGTTTATTGTTCGAATTGGATATAAGCGAGCTATGCAGCTTGCTTTGTTGATGGTTACATTGATGTGCTTGCTGATGCCATCTATTCCCGCATTTTGGAGTGTGAAATTGTTATTTGCTTGCATTGGAGTTGGCTTTGCACTAATAAAAATAACCGTATTTGCCACTATTGGCTTATTGGTGAACAATGAGAAAGAACACTCAAGCTTTATGAACTATCTCGAAAGCTTCTTTATGATTGGCGTATTAACCGGAGGTTTCATTTTCGCTTACTTTGTAGACGACACCAACCCTTTGTCAACAGAATGGTTTAAAGTATACTACCTACTTGGAGGGTTGTCGTTACTCGCTCTGATCTTATTATCGAGCTCTATCATAGATGAATCAGCTATTGCAAGGGCAAAGCAAAGACGTTTGAGCAATGAATTCTTAGACATGATCAAACTCATTGGCCTTCCTGTAGTATTGGTTTTTATTGTAAATGCATTTTTATATGTTTTGATAGAACAAAGTATTATGAGTTGGCTGCCAACATTCAACAACAAAGTATTGCAATTGCCCACTGCTCTTAGCATTCAAATGGCAACTATCTTAGCCGCAAGCACGGCTCTGGGCAGATTTACAGCTGGCGTTGTTTTAAAAAAGATAAACTGGTATTTAGTAGTAGTAGTGTGTTTGATAGTAGCAGCCGGATTGGTACTTGTGTCGATGCCAATGGCCAATGCCGCTAAAGGAAAACCGGTAACAGGTTGGTCGGATGCGCCGTTAGTGGCTTATCTGTTCCCTTTCATCGGGTTTCTGTTGGCGCCAATTTATCCGGCTATCAACTCAGTTATTCTCTCTACACTACCAAAGGAAAAACATGCGCCGATGAGCGGTCTGATCGTAGTGTTTTCAGCATTAGGTGGCACTACCGGATCAATCATTACGGGAACCGTGTTTCATCACTTTGATGGACAAACCGCCTTTTATTTTTCTTTGATTCCAATTGGTATATTGATTGTTTTCTTAACCCTATTCAGAAGCATTCGCAACAAAATGACTGTATAAATGAGAGATCATACAACTTTAGACGAGCTATTCAATACAATTCAATTGTCGGGACTTTTTCCTGATAGTAAAACATTTTGCGACGCCATCCCTAAAGTTTCACTTGAAGAATTGCAAGTTGCTTTCACAACTATGAGTAAGCAAAGCAATTTTAATACCGCTGAATTTGTAGCAACTTACTTTACCCTTCCCGAGAAAGCCGGGGCCGTTGAACCATCAGATCAAGCTGCTTCCGTAGAAGAACATATTGAGCGATTGTGGAAGAGTTTATACCGAGAACCTTCCCCTGAAAATACCGGAACTCTTTTAGCGCTCCCGAATTCCTATATAGTACCCGGTGGGCGCTTTGGAGAAATCTATTATTGGGATAGTTATTTTACCATGTTAGGGTTGAAGGTGTCGAATAGAGTAAGCATGATAGAAGATATGGTAAAAAATTTCGCTCATTTTATAAGTACTTATGGATTCATCCCTAACGGAAATCGTTCCTACTATTTAACTAGAAGTCAGCCTCCTTTCTTTGGCTTAATGGTTCAACTCTTAGCGTCCATTAAAGGTTCAAGCGTTTACAATGAGTATCGAAACGTTCTTGAAAAAGAGTACGAATTCTGGATGGAAAAAGGTTCAGCAATTGAAATTGAACCAACGAAACAGCTAAATAGGTATTGGGACAGTGCCACTACACCCCGACCTGAAGCATATAAAGAAGACATGCATCTGGCCAATTCTAGCCATCAACCCAAAGGGGAACTCTATCGTCATATTCGAGCGGCTGCCGCATCGGGTTGGGACTTCTCAACGCGCTGGTTCGAAAATGGAAATGATTTTTCAAGCATCACTACCACCAATATTATTCCTGTTGACCTGAACGTATTGCTATATCAGTTGGAACATATTTTAAGCGATGCTTTTGCTCAAACCGACGATTTAGACAAAGCTGTCTTTTATGCAGGTGCCGCTGAAATAAGAAAAGAGTTGATTGAAAAATATTGTTGGAATGAATCGTTGCAAACTTATACAGATTACAACTTCAAAGAAGGCAAATCAACCGGAATCGTTTCTGCAGCCATGCTCTTCCCTTTATTTGCAGAACTTTGTGACGCAGATCGAGCGAGAAGCGTATTAAAAACCGCAAAAGAGCAGTTGCTCAAAGACGGTGGTTTACTTACCACCACACTAAACAGCGGGCAACAGTGGGATGCACCTAATGGTTGGGCACCTTTGCAGTGGGTTGGCTTTCTTGCCGCCTTACATTATAATGATACCAAACTTGCAAAAGAAATTGGGAATCGATGGGTTGCCATTAATAGACAAGTATTTGCAAGAACCGGCAAAATGATGGAGAAATACAATGTAGTGGATGTTTCGTTGGAAGCCGGAGGAGGAGAATATGAAGGACAAGACGGTTTTGGTTGGACCAATGGTGTATTTTTGGCCTTGAATGAAAAATTAGCAACACTAAAATAAACGATTATGTCTTTACTCGCTGCTGTACCTATTCTTGCCTACTTAAACAAAGAAGAAACAGTTGCTTTCTATACCAATTTAAAATTTGAGGTAAATGCTGTATGGGATGGCTATATTATGTGTAGCAGAGATGAAATTGAAATTCATTTGTGGCAATGCAATGATCCTGAGATACCAAAGAATACCGGTTGCTATGTTAGAGTAAACAAAATTGAAGGGTTGAATGATGAATGCACACTATTGGGATGCGTTCATCCTAATGGTGCACTTGAAGACAAGCCTTGGGGCATGCGTCAATTCAGCATTCTCGACAATAGCGGTAATATCATTCACTTTGGTCAACGCTTATAGCTGAGCGGAAACAGGAGCGGTTACCAGTGCCAATCGCTTCCAAGCGTTCTTAAGTTTTACAGATAAACTCAATCGAGGCTCTACTAACTGGCCATCGAAGGGCAATCCTCGTTTTAAATAGTATTTAGTAAAGGTACTTGCACTAATACCCCATTTAGATAAGAATTGATAATGGCCTTTGTTTCTTTTTATTTTTTTTGTTGAAACGGAGCCAAAATGATAGGCTCTGGATTCAGACACGCCTTTAAAATAGCGTACGCCGGCTTGCCACAACTTCATTGAAAAATCGGGATCGGAATACATGCCTGGTGAAAATTCCGTACTGTAACCACCCACAGCCTCCCAAAGTTTGCGATGTACAATATTGGGAGGCCAGGTGGCCCCTAGCCAGTCAGAGCCTTTCAATTTGTTGTAGTTGGAAAGTAGCCCGTATTCATCAAAGTCTTTTGGTGTACTACCAAAATTCGCTGATATGAAACAGTTGTTATTTGAATTGGGTTCAATAGCCGTGCCTGAAAGGAAGAAATGATCGTGACCAATTTTTTGAATCTCTCGCACAAGGTGCAAATCCCATTCAGGACAGAGGTACATATCATCGTTCAAAAAAACGATGTAATTGGTGTTTGCCAAAGCTGCAGCAGAATTCACCGCATAGCAAATACCAATATTGTTAGAACTGTATGTAAATGAAATGTCAGGTTGAGAAATGGCCCAAGGGAGCGTGCCATCCTTTCCTTCGTTGATATGTATGATTATTTGATGCTTCAACGAAGAGTTCTTGCGGATGCTTTTAACACATAACTGCAAGTATTCCAGATTATTCCAAGTTGGAATCACGATAGAGAAAACAGCATTGCTGCCCTCGGGAACTTGCTTTGAGTGTATGGGTGAAGAATGCATCATAAGCCAAATTTTACGGTTTTTCTAGTACTTATTTTAACGGATGCATTTCTGAATAAAATGGTTGGGTGAAGTTGTAAGTGTTATTTCTACAATTATTTCCATCTAGTTTTATTCTTAGAACCGGTCAACTGAAAAAAGATTGAATGCTCTTTTGTTTGAAAGTTCATTTCACTCACCTAATTTCTTTTAAGCAAAAGATGTGAAGAGATGCTACTCTTTTAGTCAATTGAATTTCATCGTTTTCCATTTTCCCTTATCTTGCACGAAATATTATCTATAAATTTTATATCTACTTTATGAGCAGTAAAATGCAACATAACATGCGTGTTTGGCATCGATATCTCGGGTATTTCTTGGCAGGTATTATGGCCATCTATGCGTTCAGCGGAATCATAATGATTTTCAGAACCACTGATTTTCTTAAGAAAGAGAAACTGATTGAAAAGACAGTAGCGGCTAATTTAAGCGCTGAAGATTTGGGAAAAGAAATAAAAATGCGCGATCTGAAGTTCACATCTGCCGAAGGGGATGTTCAGAGCTTTAAAGACGGTACCTATAATAAAACAACAGGTGCTGTTTCATACAAGGTAAAAGAACTTCCTTTCATCATAAATAAGTTTACAAAACTTCACAAAGCAACTACGAAAGATCCATTGTTCTACTTGAATATTTTCTTTGGATTGGCTTTGTTGTTTTTTGTTGTTTCTTCCTTCTGGATGTTTCTCCCCAAAACTGCCATCTTTAAAAAGGGATTGTATTTTACCTTGGCGGGAATCATTCTCACATTAATTATGCTATTCGTTTAGCAGTATACACTACAACTTAAAAGCCTCCGTCATTTTTAATGAACGGAGGCTTTTTTTATGATGCGGGTTCTTCGTTTAACGCTTTTTGTTTTCCAATCCAACCCAAGTGAGTATGTTCAAAAGCATCGTAATACTTCAAACCATATCCCATAAATCGGTCGAACGTAGAGTGTGATAAGAACACAAGTGCCAGTTTCAATATCCATTCATTGGAATAATAATAACCTCCGAAGGCAAGCACAGCCAAAAAGCCTTGGTGATGGAGAATATTATAAACAATGGCTCCTGTTTTTTTAGAAAGAGCATATGCGGCAAAGCTAACATCCGGAACAAAAAACAATGCCAGATAAAACTTCCACTCGCCCGGAAACATGGTGAAATAAACATAGGAAAAAAGGAAGATCAATCCGCCTTGTTCCAGCTTTAGCAAATTACGCATGTATATGATTGTATTATTTTTCTAACAAGTCTTTTAAACGACTCAGGCCAAAAGCAAAATCATTCCCTACACCTTCTTCTATCTTTATGAAAAGCTTTATGAAATTCATCGGATAATTCATTTTGCCCTCAAAACCCCAACTTACTTTAGTAGCCTGATCACTTATCGCTTCGGTGGTCATTTTTGCCTTCGCTATACTTTTAAATGGCTTAATGAATCGCAATTCTGAATCGATCGATTTTCCTTCTACAATGGCTAGTATTTCTTGCTCACCCTGACCAACTTGCTTGTTTCCTTCCCACGCACTCACAAACCCTACGGTTCCATCTTCTCCTTTATACGATTTCTTCATGTTGGGATCCATCGTATTCCACTTACTATAAAGGTCTTGATTTTTCAGCTGTTTAATAAAATCAAAAACTTCGGGTAAGGGTTTATTGATAATTACTTCTCTGGTGGCCTTCATATCACGGCTCACAAATAATGCCACAATAGCGATGGCAGCTAGAATTCCTAAAATAATATATAAAACTATCATAGTGATCTATTTAAAGGTTCAAGTATTTAGCTGGCACATTGTGGAGTGCAATTCTGTTGCCTTCGGTATCAATAAAAACAGCCATATCACCATATTCTTCAGAGATGGTTGTTTTGGGCATCATTATTTTTCCGCCGGCAGCCTCTACTCTATCTAATATGATGGAGCAGTCGGGATTTCCATTCAGATACAGCAATGGACCATCGGTAGCAGAAGGCTTATGAAAACCATCTGTTTGAATCAATGTACCTCCAACCTGTGTCATGGGGTCTTCCAAAGGAAACATACGCATTTTCATTTCTCCAAAATCCATTGCCTGCATTTTCATTTGGAAAATGGTTTCGTAAAAAAGTTGCGCTCTGTTGATATCAGTAGTAGGTATTTCAAACCAACTAATAGCATTTTTCATATAGCAATTGTTTAAGTTTTAAAGACCACTAAGGTCAATAAAAAAAACAAAACCACCAGAAATCCACGATCCCGTTCGTATAAAAAATGGTTTTTATGTATCTTCCCTACCTAACCCGATCAACTGTCATATGAGTAATAAAGCCCATTTCCCCCTGTTGGATGGATTAAGAGGTGTTGCAGCCATCTTAGTGGTTGTTTATCACCTCTTTGAAGCCTATTTCCCGGTACCGGTTCATCCGGAAAATCATGGATACTTGGCCGTAGACTTCTTTTTTATGCTTTCAGGATTTGTGGTGGGTTATGCGTACGACGACCGTTGGTCTACAATGACAATGGGGCAATTCTTCAAAATTCGAATGATCCGATTGCATCCAATGGTGATTCTTTCTGTGATAATTGGTGTAATTGCTTACTGGTTTGATCCTTTTCTGCCTGCTGAAAGCAAGTTCGGTTTGGGTAAACTTCTCTTAACGATGGTACTTGCATTCACACTTTTGCCACATCCTGATGTAAGAGGCTGGAATGAAACCCATTCAATTGACGGCCCACTTTGGAGTTTGTTCCAAGAATACATTGCGAATTTCTTATATGCTATTGGCTTTAGACGGTTCAGTCAAAAAGCTCTCGCAATTCTCTGTGTATTTTCCGGCTTAGCTTTGGCAACTGTGGCGATCCACCGAGGCGATCTAGGCACTGGTTGGGGCTTCGATACGTTTTGGATTGGTTTAACCAGAATGCTATTCCCCTTTTTTGCAGGGCTTTTCTTATTTCGTTCGAATTGGAAACTATCAATCCCCAATTGTGGCTTGGCTTCAGTAGCCTTACTCATAGCAGTTTTTTTTACGCCGCGATTTTCAAATTTGCATGTAAACGGAGGATTTGAAGCGATTGCGATAATTTTCATTTTTCCTGTGATTATCCTGTTGGGCGCCGCCGCGAACGTATCTGAATTGGGAAAAAAATTATGCAACTTAGGTGGAGGAATATCTTACCCTGTGTACATCATACACTATCCTATCATTTATATCTATACGATGTGGATCGCACTCAAAAAGCCTACACCGTCTGAAATTGTGCCCATAGCAATTGGACTTTTCTTCCTTTTCTTTATTGCAGCTTATGCTGCTTTGAAATTGTATGATGAACCTATTCGGCGAAAACTAAAAACGAAAAACTGATACTATTAAACAAATTCCCGTTATTATGCCTCTGTTATAAAATTGATTTTCTGTGAATTAGTACTGATTGATGCACAACTAACAAGGGTAACACCTGCCATTTTTTAATTTGTTTCTTCCACTATTGCTAATTGTTAGTTTCTTACTTACCTTTGGCCCAACCTTATTCTAAGCATCATGGAAGTTGTTTATCGTTCCGGCAGAAAGCCTGTTAGCGACTTTTTGCTCTATCTCTTCTATTTAATAGGACTCACCCTTTTCTTTGTACTCATCAATAAGATGTTTAATCTTGATTTACTCGGACAAGTATTCTATGTTACTGCGTTTATTTTACTGACCAGCTTTGTAATACTCTACTGTTTCAATAAGCACATTGTTAACATTAAAGTTCAACTAGCAAAGAATGAAGTCCAGCTCGAGTATCGCCGTCTATTGGGGAGTATGAAAACAATTGCCATCAGCTTCTCAAATCTTGATCTAATGATAGAAAAAAAAACAAAAACGATTGGCCTAGGCGAGCCGCAATTGATCATTTCCTTCTTCAACAACAAACAATTTGTAAAAGACATAGCAGCCGATGACTTTGAGGAAGATTTCGCGGCTGACTTAATCCAGCTACTGAACAAAAAGCAAGTTCCGATCAAATATGCATAAGGAGTACCATCCCAATCCTCATTCCATCACAATCGTTCCTTTACAAGTTATGATTTTGGATGTATCCATTCGATCCGAAAAAATCACTTCATAGGCATAAGTCATACCAACATTCATGGGAGAACCTGTTGTTATAGTAGCAGTAAGTTCACTTGACTCGTTAGGTTTACGCCCATCCTTAAGTGCCTCGAACGCATCCGCAATATTGAGGATAGTAGTTCCCTTCTCATCTCTTAATACAATACTACACGCAGGAAAAACCAGGCCTGCTTTAGAAGTAAATCCTGCACAACCGGTTGCCCCTACAATGAACTCGGATCCCAGTTTCAACTTGTTGGACTCCATTTTTTTTCCTCCCGAAGCCAAAATCGATTCAGAATAAGAGAGCCCTTTATTGGAAATGGTGAGCCCCGTTGCTAAATCTGTACTCACTCCTGCGCTAAATTGACAAGAGCAAAAAGCAAGAACCACACTAAAAAATAGAAGACGTTTCATAAACTAAATTTTCTCAAATATGCATAAATATGAAACCGCCGCACTCACTTAAAAAGGGGAATCTTTTAAAGGGAATCAAATCAGCACGAAATAGCTTTCTTTTCCAATCAGAATATATTAAATATACTTAATTTAATGCAATACAAGTATTTACCTATTCAAAACAAAATCATGGAAAAACGTGATTTCGATAACATTGAAAGAACCGTATTTGCATCTATGCGGGTATTTCTAACTTTCATATTGTTATTTTCGGCAATCCTTACAAAAGCTCAGGGAATTGATAATATCGACTCTTTAAAGAAAGTCTTAGTGTCCGCAAAAGAAGACACCAATAAAGTATTTCTTCTAATCAAAATTGGACAGCAAGTTGAGTATTCTAATTTAGAAGAAGCCAAGCAATACTATGACAAAGCAAGGATTCTCAGTGAGCGATTAAATTACCCATTTGGAATCCATAAATACATCGCTAATTATACTGCTGTGCTCAACGCACAGGGAAAATTCGATTCAGCGGTTCTTTTAAATCGAAAAAGCATAGACATCTGTTTGGGTTTAAAAAATGAGATAGAACTAGGAAAAGCCTATTCAAATCTAGCAGCAGCGTACACTAATATGGACGAAGCAGACTCTGCCCTATTGTATTTCGAAAAAGCAATCGTATACCTAAAGAAGATGGACAACCCTATTGTTCAGTCAATTGTATTAGACAACATGAGCATTCTCTATTTAACCGTTCAACAAACAGAGAAAGCGATCGAAATGAGCCTTGAAGCAAAAAAAGTAGCAGTATTAGAAGACAATCCATTTCAGTACGCTAACATCCTATTGAATTTAGGAAATGCCTACGACCGAAGCGGCAATTATAAAGAAGCCACGAAATGTATAGATGAAGCTGAGCCAATTATTCGGAAATACAATTTCCGAAACTTAGAATTGAGTGTAAATCTCAATAGAATGGACATTCTTATTAAACAAACCAAATACGACAAAATAGCGCCTTATGCATCCAGAGCCTTGGCATTGTCTAGGGAATTAAAGAATAGAGGTTCAGAGGTAAACAGCCTAAGAGGGATGGGCTACTATTATTTTTATAAAAAGGATTTTAAGAAGGCAGAAATGTATGCGCAAGAAGCCCTTAAAGTGAGCGATGAAACGCTTCAAAAGATGCAAAAAGCCTATTGTCTCGAGTTGCTTTCAAATGTTTATATGGCTACAGATCGGTTGGAACAAGCATCCATTTATAAGAATTGGAGCTCCTTACTTCAAGATACTGTAACAAATGAGAGAGTGAGAAAACAATCAGTGGCCATTGAGAAAAAATACCAACTTCAATTAAAGCAGGAACGGATTGAGCAACTAACGAAAAATCAGAAAATCCAAAAACTTGAGCTATCTCAAAAGCGAAATTGGAATTACACATTAATAGGAATCCTGATTGTTTTAGTAGTAATAGCGGGGTTATATTATAAAAACTTCAGACAAAAACAGTTATTAAAAGATCAAAAGATTGCGGAACTAGAATACGAGAAAAAGCTAAACGCCACAGAAGCGGTACTACAAGGCGAAACCCAAGAACGGCAACGAATTGCGAAAGACTTGCACGATGGCTTGGGCGGCATGCTTAGTGGAATAAAACATTCATTAAATTCTATGAAAGAAAACATGGTACTGAGCGCAGACTGGGCACTGCGTTTTGAAAGAAGCATCGACATGCTTAACAGCTCTATTCAAGAAATGAGAAGAGTGGCCCACAATATGATGCCTGAAAACTTGTTGAAATTCGGTTTAAATGCTGCATTGAACGATTATTGCAAAGAACTCAACCAATCGGGTAAAATAGCTATTTCTTATCAAAGTCTTGGTATGGAAAACAGCCCCAACAACAAGAACTCTGTACATGTGTACCGAATTGTTCAAGAGTTGGTCAACAATATTTTAAAACATGCTTCAGCGAAAACGGCCTTGGTGCAACTAAGTCTTTCCGGCAACAGTTTATCCATCACAGTTGAAGACGATGGAATCGGCTTTGACCCAAGCACACTAAGCAACAGTTCAGGCATTGGTATGAGTAACATTAACAATAGAGTTGAACTGCTTAACGGAACTATTGACATCAAATCAGCCCCCAACGAAGGAAGCTCCTTTCACATCGAAATAGAAAATTATGAAGACTAAGATTTTTATTGTAGACGACCATTTCATGGTGATTGAAGGAATTCGATCTTTGTTAGAGAATGAAAAAGAAATTGAATGGATGGGGCATGCTTCATCTGCAGCCAGTTGTATGGCTTTTCTAGTAACACATAAGACCGATATAATTTTAATGGACATTAACTTGCCCGACAAAAGCGGTATCGATTTGTGCAAAGAAGTAAAATCTCGTTATCCATCCATTTTTATCCTTGCTTTAAGTACGTTTAACCAAGCAAGCTATGTTCAAGCCATGATGGAGTATGGAGCCTCGGGCTATTTACTCAAAAATGCCAGTCAACAAGAAATCATGCAAGGCATTCATGAGGTCATGAAGGGAAAAACATATATGAGTTTGGAAGTGGCGCAGGAATTGAGAAAAAGCGAGGACTTGAAAATGCCTGTTATTAGCAAACGTGAAAAAGAAGTATTGGTGCTTATTGCAGAGGGGCTGACCAATAATGAAATAGCAGAACGTTTGTTTGTGAGCTCAAACACCGTTGACACGCACCGAAAAAATTTACTACTTAAATTACAAGCAAAAAACACTGCCGCGCTCGTAAAAACTGCGGTTCAATGGAAGTTATTGGAGTTTTGAACCTATCGCAACCTCAAAGCTTTTAACAATGCAATCGCGGAAACCAGCGACCACACTCCTTCAAGTACAATAAACGGATAATACACCAATCGAATAGAAGCATAACAGGCAAGTCCCGCGCCAATCGTGTTCAACAACGGATACCAGATACCATTCCCTTGCAATAATTGGTAATTATTTAGAACATAGGCTACCAATAACGTGAAGACGCCGATGGCGCCTATCCAATCGGTCAAGTTCATGATGCCGCCTTTTTAATTTGATACACGAAATTCACCCGATCGGGTTCTCCATAATAAGCAACTACTTCTGTTCCAATTTTTACTCCCCCAATTTTTTCCATTGCTTTTTGTGATCGGAAATTGGTTTCACCTACATGAAAAATGATGGAATCAACAAATTGAAAAGCGTATTCAATCATCAGCGCTTTTGTTGATTTATTAAAAGGTTGACCCCATGAAGCTCGATTGAAAAAAGTATAACCAATCTTGATTTCTCGCTCTTCGGGCTTAAAATCATAAAAACGAGAACTGCCTATAACGGAACCATCTTTTTCTGAAAATATAATCAAGGCACCTTTCGATTCCATCGCTCCTTTGAAGAAATTAGCAAATACCTCTCGTTTATAGCGGTCGGGATTGGGGTGTTGCTCCCAAATCAAAGGATCCGAGGCTGTTTCATACAAACGCTCAAAATCTGATTCTAGTAATGGCTCTAATCGAACCCATTCGTTTTGAAGTATCTTAAGTGGTATGTTCACAACTATTAGTTTGACTTAAATAATCCGCGCTCTTTACACTGCACAAGAGCATTGTACAAAGCATCTAAATCTTCTATTGTATTAAATGCGTTCAATGAATAACGCAAATAGATGTCGGCATTCTGTACCATTATCGGCACTTCAACTTTATATTCAGTGAAAAGAGTACGTTGTAACAATTCAGGTTGATCGGTATTGATCTTAACACTGATCATTTGTCCCAACCAGTCATCTGTTAAAGGCGATATGGGCTTACTATTTAAAAGTTCGAAAAAGCGGGGCGCTTGTTCTCTTACCATATTTCTATAATAACGGGCTACCTCAGGCCAATTATGTTTTGCCATAAACTCAACACAAGTGGGAAGTGTGCAGAACGCTGAAAAATCGCGGGTACCAATCATTTGATGATAGTCTAAGAATCGAGAATTAGAGGGCTTCGCCGCCTTATAGCCCCAACTCACTACCAAGGGGTCGCAATAATGTTGAACTGATGGATGTGCGTACAAGAAAGAACATCCTTTAGGAGCCATCATCCATTTGTGACAGGCACCCGTATAAAAATCAGCTTGGATAGTAGAAAGATCAAATGGAATATGCCCGGGTACATGTGCGCCGTCTACTATGGTAATCATACCCAACTCTTTGGCCCTCGCGCAGATCTCTTTCACAGGCAATATGAGTGCAGTAGCACTAGTAATATGACTAATGAAAACGGCTTTTGTTTTCTCGTTATAACCTTTGAAAAAATCTTCTACAAATTGTTCTTTGGTAGTAATGGGAAGAGTAATGTGTTGTCTGCGATACAATGCTTTTTTCTCTGTACAATAAAAATCCCAGGTTCTATCGCATGCCCCGTATTCAATATCTGTGGCCAATATTTCATCACCTTCTTTCAAATCCAATCCTCGAGCTACAATGTTCACTGCATAAGAAGGATTCGTGACAAAAACCAGATTGTCTTTATCATCACAATTGATATAAGTTGCCAGGGCTTGTCTAGCTTCTGCCAAATATTTCGGACCATCGAAGGCTATGAATTGTACTGATTCTTGCTCTAAAAGCAATTGCCATTTCTGATAAGCTTCGAAAACAGGCTTGGGCGCTGCGCCAAAAGATCCAAAGTTTAAGAAATGAATATCCGGACGAATTAAGAATTGGTCTTTTAAAGACATATAGAATTAGTTTTAAGGTAAATTAATTTGCCACGAAACCCCGAATTTGTCATTGAACCAAGTGAATCGTGTAGAGAACCCATAAGACCCCGGCGCCATCAGCAATTTACCGTCTTCCGACAAATGATAATGCAAGCGCTCAAACTCTTCCATTGAATCACAGGTAATGAAAAAGCTTTGCGATGGAGTAAAGTTAAACTGATGATCGTAGGCGCTATCGATCATTCGAATTTCCAATTCTTTGATCTTTAAAACCACCATACTCACTACTTTCTTTCCCTTCGATTCGGAAGCGGTATGATCATAAGAAATTGACTGTATCGATGCTTCGGGGAAAGCTTGAAGATAAAGATCAACAGCCTCTTGCACACGCGCATAATTTGCGCCCGAAAACATTAGAAAAGGTTGCGGTGTTTGCATGAATCTAAAATTAGACTCAAACTTAGTCCATTAATCGGAAACGAACCGCTACTCCTCCGCTTCTGGCCAATTGAAAGGACAACTGGTCGGTAGATTGTACCATTTGCTTGCTAATTTTATAGGCCTCGGGGTTCTTTTCAAAATCTGCATTGTCGGCATCAGCATAAATAATGGCCTCGTATTTCTTTCCGGGTGATAGAAAATTCAATGAAAGGGCCAAGGCGCGTTTGTTCTCATCGGTTACTGCCCCCAGGTACCAATCTTCTGATTTTTTATCTTTTCTGGCAATAGCCAAATAATCGCCGGGTTCGGCAGCCAATATCTTGGTGTCTGCCCAATCAACGGGCACGTCTTCAATAAATTGAAACGCATCCATTTTACCTTCATAGTTCTCCGGTAGATCTGATACCATTTGCAATGGACTATAAATGGTAATGTAAAAGGCCAATTGTTTCGCAAGTGTTGTTCGAATAACTGTTTTTCTCGAAGGATCAAATTGATTCAACTTCATGTGAAACATACCGGGGGTAAAGTCCATGGGACCTCCCATTAAACGGGTAAAAGGAATGATGGTGGTATGTTCCGGTGTAATACCCAGTGTTGGGGCGTTGTTGAACTCGGTACCTCGGGCAGCTTCATTGGCCATCCAGTTGGGAAAAGTTCGGTGTAATCCTGTTGGATGAACCGATTCGTGTGCATCCACCATAATTCCATAGGAGCCCGCTTTAGACGCTACACGCTCGTAATGATTTACCATCCATTGCCCATCGTGGTGTTCTCCGCGGGGAATAATTTTTCCAACATAGCCTGTTTTTACGGTATTGATTCCATTTAAATTCATGAAACGATACGCCGTATCCATTCTTCGCTCGTAATTTGTAACGGCACCGGAGGTTTCATGGTGCATGATCAAACGGACGCCTTTCGATTGCGCATACTTAGTGAGGTATTGAATATCGTAGTCAGGATAAGGACTCACAAAATCAAATACGTTTTCTTTCCAATTGCCGAACCAATCTTCCCAGCCTTGATTCCAACCTTCTACAAGTACACCATCTAATTTATGCGCTGCCGCGAAATCAATATACTTTTTTACATTTTCGGTATTGGCACCGTGCTTGCCCCCTGCTAATGGCCAATTGGCTTTGCCCACGTGCATTTCCCACCACATTCCTGCGAATTTCTGTGGTTTGATAAAGGAAGTATTTTCAAATGCCGTTGGTTCATTTAAGTTTAAGATGGTAGTAGAAGCCAAAATCTCGGTTGCTTTATTACTCACCAAAATCGTTCTCCAGGGTGTATTTGCAGGCGTTTGTAAATAAGCTTTGTTGCCAACGGCATCGGGAACCAAGGTTGATTGAAAGCTGAAATTTGCCTTGTTCAAATTCAACAGCCAAGCCGGATAGTTTCGAAGCGCTGCCTCGTGAATGCTAATATAGAGTCCATCAGCCGATTTCAATAACAAAGGTGTTTGAACCGTTTGATCGCTCACCAAAGAAGTAACCGCAATATCTTTCTCTTTCTTCGCAGCAGCAAATGCATGTACCTCACTCAGTTTAGTAGTATTGTAAAGGTATTCGTTGGTATCATAATCGCCGGGTATCCAAAACGCGGTATGATTCTTCCCAACAACAATTTGCGTATTTTCTTCCTTTACTACAAAATGAGAAAGGTTTGTTTGAGATGGGAATTCGTATCGAAAACCAAGTCCATCATTGAACAACCGAAAACGCACTGCTACCAAAATGGAAGCGCCGCTTGTTTGCTTTAAATGCAACACCAGTTCCTTGAATTCATTCTTGATAACGGAATACTCACCCCAAATCGGTGCCCAATTTTGACTGATATAGGAAGAATCAACTGACTCCAATTTAAATCTATTCAACTTCGTCTTCGGCTTTTCCAAGTCGAAGCCCAATGCTGAAGGCTGTACCACTTGCTTTCCTAAGAAAGAAAGGGAATACTGTAGAACTCCTGCCGGTGTGACTTCTACTTTTAATAGATAACGACTGTCGGTGCTTTTAACAGAAAGAGATTGAGACAAAACAGTAGAACTCGAGAAGAGTGCGAGCACAACAGCAATGAAACGGGTCATAAACAATGGTTTGATCTAATAAAAAATGAGAAAACTGTTCTTGGAACAAGGTTTTCTCACTTTTTAAATTTACTACTTAAGTATAGAAACTTAGAATAATTTTTCCTGAGGGGGCTTTGCGCCTGCTAAGCGAATGTATACCGTAGTTTGACCGCGATGGTGTGTTTGATGTTCGAAGGCTTTGGCAAATGCTTCGCCTTTGGTCATTTCGAATCTGCCAAACATTTTAATTTTAGTGGCCATGTCTTCCTGTTTGGTAGCGCGGATAGATGCAATTACAAAGTCGTATCCATCAGACACCAATTTTACCACATTGGCTTTTGATTGATCAGTCGACTTTTCAGCCTCTCCAAATCCCACGGGGCTTTTCAATCCCGAAATAGCTGCTGCAAATCCGAAATTAGCATCCGTAAAGTGGAGCATTTGTTGCGCAAAGGATCTCATTTCAGCGGTTGGCTTGAAGTCGTATTTATCAGCCGGCATGGCTTCTAAGTATTCAAGTGTGTAAGCTTTAGCGCGCAGCCATTCTTTGATCATGGTAGCAGTATCGCATTGTGCAGTTGAGGCAAGGGTTGCAAAGCAAGCAACAAGAATAAGTGTTAGTTTACGCATGGTTGTTTATTTAGATTGTTTTTATACATCCTCTTTTCTATACGATAACGTAATTGTTTCAATTTGGGTTTCCACTTCGCGGCATTTAATTCCGGCTGTTTCTAGCATTCTCCTAGAAGCTTTCGCGCTATCGGTGTGTTCGTATTTATTTGAAAGATACACAACTTCTGAAATTCCTGATTGAACAATGGCTTTAGCGCATTCGTTGCAAGGAAACAAAGCAGTATAAATTTTACAGCCATGTAGGTCCATGCCGATATTGTTGAGAATAGCGTTCAATTCGGCATGACAAACAAAAGCGTACTTCGTCTCCAAAAATCCTCCTTCCTTGCTCCAAGGAAATTCATCGTCATCGCAGCCGGCAGGCAACCCATTGTAGCCTGCTCCAACAATTTTGTTTTTATCATTTACAATGCAAGCCCCCACTTGAGTATGAGGGTCTTTACTTCTATGACCCGACAATAAAGCTACGCCCATAAAGTATTCATCCCAACTTATATAATTCGCGCGTTTCTTCACTTTTTTGTGTAAATGTAGGGAGATTTGAGTAGTGGAGGAAGTTTGTTGTTGGGCTTTAGGCTTCAGGCGTTAGGGGATTAGGCTTTAGGTTTTAGGCATTGGGCTATAGATTTTAGGCAGAATTATTTATCGTTTGCTCGTGAATTGTAATGAGTATATATGGCCTACTTTTTTTATTTGCTTCTTTTATAAAATATCAAGCCTTTATTAATTCACCTTTATTTTTAAACAGAATGTCAATCTGAAGTTATCTCTAGTCAAAAAGTATCTTTTCGACAGCCTCTCTTAGTGCAACTTCTCTCCCTTCTCTATCCTTTGTGAACTCCAAGCAGCAAAGCTGCCCAAAACTTAATTACTAAAAACTCAACAACTCAAAACTTGGTCTAAAGGTATTCTATGGTCAAAAATGATGTTTGCTACAGCCTCTCTTTGTGTAACTTTTCTCCCTTCCCTAACCTTTGCGACTTCCAAGCAGCGAAGCTGCGCAAAACTTAATAACTAAAAACTCAATAACTTAAAACTGATTCAAAGGCAATCTGTGATTCAAAATACAACCCATTAAAGATCTCATAAATAAACTAATTTTGCCCCTTCCAAACCACTCCCATGTATTTAGACAACGCGGTATATCATGCCCTTCAAACTCAGCAAGCTCCGCTAAATATCGGTGATTCTGATATCGCCTACTTTAATGCCGATGTTGCTCCATTTATTGGAATGGACGATTGGAGTGAAAAGTCTCAAGAGCGATTAAAGCACTTACCCACAGACAGACGTTTCTTTATCATGAAAGTTAAAGAAGAAGTATTGGCCCCTCATTTAGAATCGGTGCTAACCCTGCCACTTACTCAAATGATCTGTTACCAGCCGATAACTCCAAAAATCATTGACGCAACTATTATTCAACTAGGTGATGCCGATGTAGAAGAACTGATAGAACTTACTTCGCTTACTAAACCCGGACCATTTTACAAGAACACCATAAAAATGGGTCGCTATTATGGAATTAGAGAAGAAGGAAAATTAGTAGCCATCAGCGGTGAGCGATTGTCCCTTCCTGATGCCACCGAAATAAGCGCCGTTTGCACCCATCCGAATGCCCTTGGAAAAGGATACGGTGCGGCCTTAGTAAACCATGTAGCCAAACAAATTGAAGCAAACGGAAAGCTTCCATTTCTGCATGTTCGAAAAGACAACGATCGCGCTATCGCATTGTACGAACGCCTAGGATTCACACACCGCACCGATGTTTACTTTGAAATTTTTAAAACGAAGGCGGAATAGACCACCAGCCATTTTGAACATCAACCGTTCCTTTCAATTCTTCTTGCACCACCCTATCCACAATTGCAATACCTTTTTTGGCCATTGATTCAAAGGTGTCGATGCCATTGTTAGGGAAATTGGTGCGTGTGCGATGTATATTGAATTTATTTGAGAAAGTTTTTGCGAAAGCTTTTTCAATACCATCTTTTCCGATCATAAAACCAAGTAGTCCGCCCCAAGTGGCAGTAGGGTTATCCGAATCCCACCCCATTAATGCCCCCAGCTTTATCGTTTCCTTGAAATCACCTTCCCCGTACAGCAAACTGATGATGCTCGAAGCGAAATTGATACCGGCTGCATAACATCCGTTGCAGTAGCGCTGCAAGGAAGTGATATGATACCCTTCTAATTCCTGTACCTGATAACGATCGTATACTGCATCGCGGGTTTGTTCCCAAGGAATACCTTTATCGTATTGAGTTTTTACGAAATCAAACATCTTCGCAACATAAGTATCATTGGGTAATTTCTTTCTTGCCTCTTTCGCCATCCACAATATCTGTTCTTTCATCGGAAGAGAACCATTTACTTTCGAAGCCAAGGAATACATACGAACATAAAACTGAGAAATGATTTCTGCATTGTTACTAGCCGTTGTTTGAATGGGAAGCGTTGCTAATTTCACAGCAATTTCAGGAAATGCGGGGGCATACAATCCGAAGATTTCGGTAGTCAACTGCGCGTCGATCATTTCATAATCGGGATTGTTCTCCGGTCTTCCCGTTAATGGCGGTTCCATTCCCTTCAGCATCAGATCAAAAGCTTGTTGATTGGAAACCCACAAGAAATTCTCTTCTTCATGTTTAATATGCTTCAGCCATCCATCCCGAATCTGCCTACCGGTAAGCATAGTAGTTTTATTTCCGTACATCAATTCTTGATAGATGTATTCGATATCGGTATCGTCATCGGCCCCCCAATTGCCATCGGCATTTTCAAATACAAAATCAATGGTAGGCGACAATTGTTTAGAATCTAAATTGCTCCAGATATTTGGCTGGTCTTTCTTACCCCAATCTGCGCGAGTATAAAAACGTCCTGTTTGAATAGTACCGATGTTTCCGATCTTATCCATTTCAGTCACCAATCCCGTCCAGTTGGCAATGCACTCCCCCAGCCAGAAGCCGTAAAGTTTGTTGTAATAACTTGTTCTAGAAATTAGAAAATTGCCGGGCTTATGAGCATACGGTTTATAGCTTATTGTAGCGTCATTATAGGGACCTAATGATGCTTTTACTCCCGGCTTTTGAGCAACTAACTGCATGAATACGATCACTAAAAAGAAAGACAGAAAGACTTTCATATGGCAAACATTTCTTCAAGTTACAAATTAAACTGTTGAATTGAATGCCAAGGCTACTCGCTTGTTTAATGAAAATAACTACTCCCCCATCTTTCATACCTCTTATACATGTATTCTTTCAATCTCCTTTGAAAGTCTGCATAGTTTTTATTGGTACCCCATAAATTTTCTGCGAGTGCAGTGACACGAGGGAAAATCATGTAATCAACCTTTGTGGAATAGCCCATATACTCCGTCCACACATTGGCTTGCCCTCCAATTACCTTATGAGCCAAGCCCGCTTTTCGAATGGAAGCAGGCACCAATGAATAGTTATAAACAGAATCAACGGGATTAAATCCATGGATGGCCAAACTGTCTTTATTCGTTAAACTCTGATAGTGATCGAAGTAAAAAGGCTTGCCCGGTGTTTGAATAACACTGAATCCTTTCTGCGCCACTTCAATTGCCTTTTTGTCATCGGCCCAGTTCATGATCAACGTAGTGGTATCTACTTTGCCTTCCGCAATTTCATGCCAGCCAATAACTTTCCTACCCATGTCCTTCACATCACCGGCCACTTTCTCAATAAAATAAGTTTGCAGCGCCACTTCGTCTTTGATACCATTGGCCTTCATGAATTCCTTAGTTTTAGGATCTTGCTTCCACCAAAGCTTGCTGCACTCATCACCTCCAATATGTATATAGGTAGAAGGAAACAACTCTATCAACTCCTTAAAAATGGTGTTTAAAAAAGCAAAGGTTGCATCATTGGGTGCTAATACATTGTTTTGTCGATTGTACATACCCCAGGTTTGAGCAACGTTCCAAGTGGTGTCGGGTTTGGTAGATAATTCGGGGTAAGCAGCGATAGTGGCACGACTGTGTCCGGGTATATCAATTTCAGGAATCACTTCAATTCCTCTTTCTTTCGCGTAAGCTAACACCTCCTTAATTTGATCGCGCGTGTAAAAACCACCATATCGGGTGCCATCGTACTTAATAGGTGTATCTTTAAAATGACCGATCAAGGTTTGATCTCTCCACGAACCAATGCTGTTTAATTTTGGATAACTCAAAACTTCCATTCGCCAGCCTTGGTCATCGGTTAAGTGCCAATGAAAAGTGTTCAGTTTGTGAAATGTGATGTAATCGATGTACTTCTTAATATATTCTAAGGGGAAGATATGACGCACTACATCTAAATGGAGTCCTCGATAAGAATAGGCTGGATAATCGTTTATGTTTTCCGGTTGAAGAAAGTAGCGACCGTCCTTTTCGTTTGGTAGTTGTACCAAGCTCACTGTTCCATTCACAATTCCCCGTACCGAAGCCGCAGATACCACCACCTGATTGAATCCAATTGCAATCTGATATCTTTCGGCAGGAGTGGTTAATTTTTTATCGTACTCAAAGCGAAGCGTTGCCTTTCTATTATTAGTAACTTTAATGGTGATGCTCAGCTCTTGCTGAAACAATTGTTTTATGAATGCGATTTGATTAGAAAACTCATCGTCAACACAAGCTTCTACTTCCTTTCCCCATTCTGTTCCTTTCCCATGCAGTATTTCAGCATAAACGACTGCCGGAATAATTTTCTCAGAACCTTGGGATGATGCTCCTGATGCAAGCAAGCAAGCCATTAAAAACAGACCTATTTTTTTCATAATCTATTATTACCTCAAATATACTAAGATAACAGGCTTTCTTCACTCAATTGAGCGACCGTTTTAATAGAAGAGAGCGCTCTTAACAGCTTTATTTACAAAAAATACAAGCGCTTAAATCCAGAACTTCTCAACTCACGTACATGAACTGACAATTGTTTGACAAAAGCCAATTGTTGCTTACTCTTATGAACAAAAAGCTATTGAAAAAAATTGGATGGTTCTCCCTCATCAGCTTGGGGATTTTCATCACTGTGATCTCTGTACATATATATATGGTAACACGTCCGAAGCCACTCGATCCGAACGCTTTGGCCATGGCGCGTATCGATATCAAAAATGATATTAAAAAGGAAGATGCGGAAAAAATTACCACTTGGCTGTACCAACAAAAGGGTATTGACCATGTGTTAGTAAATCCTGATAGTAAAATTGCTGTTTTCTCTTTCTATCCCGCTAGAGTAAACGCGAACGATATTGTTATGAATTTCAAAAAGTCTTTTCCTTATCAAGCAGAACGTTTCATGCCTTCTGCAGAAGAAATGGCAAAAGGCTGCCCGGTAGCACCCACATCCACTTCCTACAAAGTGGTGAACTTCTTTAAAAATCTATAATTGTAAACAAACATTCATTATGAAAAAGACAACCATTCTTGCAATGGCCGTGGGACTATTTGTGTCTGCCATGAGCTTTACTTCTTGCGACAAAAACAACGACAACACCATGACTGTGAAGCCAACGCTTTACGACTCTTTGGGTGGAACCACAATGGTGGCAGATCCTAGAAACAGCGGTGTTATGATCGAAAAAGGCCGATTGGGCATCCGTTCTGTAGTAGACAGCACCATCTTCGTGATTGCAGCTGATTCAAAATTGAACAGTTACTTCCAACCGTTATTGGCTGAAGTTACCGCAGGTAACACTTCCGGATTAACTGCATTGAGTAAATCATTAACTGATTTCTTTTGCGTGGCAACCGGAGCAAAAAACTTCACGTATGGAGGTAAGAACATGGTCGCGGCTCACGATCCGGCCCAGAACCCAAGAATGAACGGCAAGTCTGACAATGCAGCATTTGATCAATTCATCGCTGACTTGGTAGTAGGTGCCAACCAAAACAAGCTTCCGGCAAACCTGATTAACTCAGTAGGAGCTTTGGTAAACACCTTGCGTTCTCAAGTGGTACAACGCTAATTGTAGTAATCTGACATAGCACATGAGCCCCGAAATGTTTCGGGGCTTTTTTATAAATCAGAAGCAGCGGGGATTTCAAACTGTTCAAACAGTTACTACGTACATAGTAATAGAGAATCCCGGCACCTATGTACGATATGATATTTACAAGAAAGAAAGTAATACTATCCGTGATACTGATACTCATGCTCACCATTGCATGGGGCTTTTACCTCTACTTCAAACCTAGAGCCAGTATCGTAGGAACAAAAGCTGATATCTCTATTCAGGCTACCTCTTTGTATTCCGAGTTCGAAACATTGGAAGACTCGGCCACCAAAAAGTACACCGACAAAATTTTAGAGATTAACGGCTCCATCCAAGAATTGATCAAAACAGACACCACGTTAAACATTATTCTAAACGGAGGAATGCTTGGTGGTATCAATTGCAACATGTACCGTCCGAATAACGAAACCTTGGCTTTAAAGAAAGGTGACTCCATTCTCATCAAAGGCCGTTGTTCAGGATTTTTATCGGATGTGATACTTGTTGATGCTGTACTCGTCAAGTCGTATTAAATCACACAAATGAAAAAAATTATTATTACCGGAATGATCATCGCATCCGGAATGGCACTGTTGTTTTCTTGTAACAAAGGTTCTGAAGATGTTTTAAAGGCTTCTACAACTTGCGATACTACGGCTGTTTCGTTTAGTACGCAAATTGTACCCATTCTTCAAAACAACTGCTATCGCTGCCATGGCTCGGGAAATACCGGAAGCGGGGCAGGCATTTTATTGGAAGGATATTCGAATGTAAAGACCTGGGTCGACAACAACTACCTTGTTAATGTAGTAAAAGGTAGCAGTGGTTATATTTTGATGCCTTTTGGCGGACCCAAAATGTCTGACTGCAACGTAAACACCATTGCCGCTTGGGTGAACCAAGGCGCGAAAAACAATTAATATTTACTCGTTAGGAATTAAATCAATTCTATGTTGAAAAACTTATTTTTCGGGATATCATTTCTGTTGGCCGCTACTTCACTACAGGCACAAGTATAGGGTACCCGCAATGGTGTGATCCATTTTGTTTCGAAAACACCGCTAGAGAATATTGAAGCTACCAATAGCCAAGTAAATGCTGTAATGGACTTCAATGAAAAGAAAATTGCCTTTTCCTTATTAATGAAGGGATTTCTTTTTGAGCGCGACTTGCAACAACAACATTTCAATGAGAACTATGCAGAGAGTGATAAGTTCCCAAAATCGAACTTTAACGGAAGTATCATTGGAGATGTTGATGTGAAAAAAGACGGTACCTATAATGTAAAAGTAAAGGGAATGTTGACCATTCACGGGGTGTCGCAACTCATTGAAACACCTGCCACCATTCAAGTAAACGGTAATAAAGTGATCGGAAAATGCACTTTCAATGTTAAGCCGGAAGATTACAAAATCAGTATTCCTTCGGTAGTGCGCGATAAAATTGCCAAAGAAGTACAAATTCAAGTTCAAATAGATGCCAACTTTATAAAATAAATTGTTATGAAAACTTTCGCATTAAGTATCATTTTCTTGCTCGCTATAAATATTGTAAAAGCACAAGATCCGGCTCTGTTGGATGTGCTAGGAGATTCCGCCAAACAAAAAACAACGCAGGTAGTAGGTACCTTTAAAGGAACACGTATCGTAAACTTACAAACCGTTGAACAGGTTTCAAAAGGAGCACTGAGCTTTGTGATTCAACACCGATTTGGAAAATTAAACAGTGGCGCCTATAATTTTTTCGGAATGGACAATGCTACGCTTCGCTTGGCATTCGACTATGGTCTCACTGATCGATTGGCCATTGGTGTTGGACGCAGCTCCTATTTAAAAACATTTGACGGCTTTATTAAATACAAACTCTCGCGTCAAACCGAAGAGAACGAATCAATGCCGGTGAGCATCAGCTTGTTGGGAACAATCAATCATTATACGCAGAGATTTACCGACAAGCCCTATCTCACCACTGCATTTAGAACTTCTTACAGTTTCCAAGCATTGATTGCACGAAAATTCAGCAATGCACTTTCTCTAGAAATAGCACCTACCTTTTTACGCTACAATTTGGTTCCAACGGTGAACGATAAAAACAATGTGTTTGCGATTGCAGCCGGTGGCAGGGTAAAACTTACCAAGAGAACAGCCCTTAGCATCGAATACAATTATCTTCCGGGTGGTCAATTGGTAACCGACAACCCAACCAATTCATTCTCCTTTGGATATGATATTGAGACCGGCGGACACGTATTCCAATTGGTATTTAGTAATTCTCAAAGCATGTTGGAAACACAATACATCGGCCAAACAACCGGTAAATGGGGAAAAGGCGATATCTACTTTGGATTCAATATGGCAAGAGATTTTACGTTGGGGAAGAAGAAAAAGAAATGGTGAGTTAATTAGTGAATTGGTGAATGTGTTAGTGTGATAATTGAATACAAGGCAAACTATAACTTATGAAGCATGTCAATGATTCTCATCTCCGCAATCGAATTACGTCTCAAAATAATTGAGATTCATTCATAAGTTATACAACACCGTGCCCCTTTGCCTCAGTAGTTTCTGTATCTCTTCCCAACCGGTTAACTATAAAAAAATTAAAGCGACTTCCTCTCGGAGGCCGCTTTTGTATTATACATGGGTTAGGAAACTGCTACTACCAAAACTTAGCATACAAAGCTGCAAGAACCAACAGAATACCTGTGATCATAGCAATGTGAATCGGTTGCAACTTGAACATTCCCTTTTCGAAATGGAACGCCTTTTCATTAACCTTCGGACCTCCTAAACTCAGACCAACCATTATCACAATAGTAAAGAAGAACGACCATCCCATATTAATTAAGAAAGGAATTTCATAACCACCTTTACCATTGGGAAAAGCAGTGTAGAGAAACGTTTCATTTCCCAATAATCCAACCGCAAAACTATTGAAGAAGATAGAAGACACGAATCCAACTATCAAACCTGTAATGGCCGCGGTACCGGTGGTGCGCTTCCAGAACATGCCCAACAGGAACATTGCAAATACACCTGGGCTTACAAAACCTGTGTATTTTTGAATGAAGGTAAACCCACCTTCGCCACCAATACCCAACAGGTCTTTCCAAGTAAACACAATGGATACTATCATGGCAACCAATACTGTGATGCGACCTACCCATACTTGTTTCTTCTCATCTGCATCTTTGTTTACATACTTCTTATAAATATCCAAGGTAAAGATCGTAGAAATAGAATTCAATTTACCCGCCAAAGACGCAACGATCGCCGCAGTTAATGCAGCAATGGACAAGCCTTTCAAGCCTTCAGGCAAGAATGCTAATACTGAAGAGTAAGCAGTGTCTTTCACTCCATTAAATCCTTCCAGATTGTTGTGCTTATACAACACATAAGCCGCAATACCGGGAAGCATTACGATAATAGGCATCATCAATTTTAAGAAAGCCGCGAACAAGATACCGCTTCTCGCAGTTTTCAAATCGGCACCCAAAGCACGTTGTGTGATGTATTGGTTACAACCCCAATAGTTCAAATTCACAATCCATTGACCTGCGAAATACATCGCAATTCCGGGAAGAATTAAGTATTTGTTGATGTATTCTTGCGGAGCATCGGGGGCAGGCTTCGCTAAAATCATTTTAAAGTGATCAGGAGAGTCGTTGATCAATAAACGGAATCCTTCTATTGCACTGCCTGAACCACCAAGCGTGGTACTCACTTTTGAAAGTGCCAAATAGGTAGTGGCCAATCCGCCAATAATCAAAACCGCCACCTGCAATACGTCGGTATAACCGATCACTTTCATACCACCTAGGGTAATAATCAATCCCATTACTGCGAGTATGATCATGATCAGATGCAACTGATCTCCTTCAATTAAGCCATCAATGGCTACCGCACCTAGGTAAAGAATGGAAGTAAGGTTAACGAACACATAAAGGAAGAGCCAGAAAATTCCCATCACCATCGATACGCTTTCGTTGTATCGAGTTTTAAGGAACTGCGGCATCGTATAGATCTTATTCTTTAAATAGATTGGCATGAACCAAACCGCAATGATGATCAGCGCTAAAGCTGCAATCCATTCGTAGGCTGCGATAGCAGTACCAACAAAGAAACCATCACCACTCATTCCAATAAATTGTTCTGCAGAAATATTTGAAGCGATCAAAGAAGCTCCAATGGCCCACCAGGTTAAAGAGCCTTCTGCCAAGAAGAAGTCTTTCACGCCTCCTTCGGCAGCTCTCTTCTTTTTCAAATAAACATAGTAGCCATAGCTGGCTAATAGTAGAAAGTAGACACCAAATACCAAATAGTCGATCGTAGCAAGTTTATTATTCATATAACAGCAATTGACTTGAAAAATAGGAAAGAATTTCCAATTCCTAACTTTAAAAAACAGAGAGCCACAGAAATTTGAAGCACTCTTTCCTATTCCATATTAATTATTAATTCTTTAATTATTAATTTAATAAGCTTTATCGTTCCAACGCAATTCGTTCTTGAATTGGTAGATATCCGTATTCTCATCAATCTTCACATATTCAATACCGGCCATTCCTGCAAAATCCTCTAAAACTTCGGCATCTAGGTTTTGAGAATAGCAAGTATGGTGTGCTCCACCTGCTAGTATCCATGCCTTGCATCCGTCGGCCATATTAGGATGTGGCTTCCACAATACTCGTGCTACCGGAAGCTTCGGTAATGGTTGAGGAGGTGCCACGGCTTCTACCGTATTTACCAATAAACGGAAGCGATTTCCCATATCTACTATTGAAGCATTCAAGGCAGCACCTGCGGCAGCATCAAACACCAAACGCACGGGATCGGCCTTGCCACCAATTCCTAGTGGATGAATTTCACAAGATGGTTGGGAAGAAGCGATGCTTTCGCAGATTTCCAACATATGAGCGCCAAGCACCAGTGGATTAGAAGGATCAAAATGATAGGTATAGTCTTCCATAAAACTGTTTCCCCCTTTCAAACCGGTTGCCATCACTTTCATCGCTCTTACCAATGCTCCGGTTTTCCAATCTCCTTCTGCTGAGAACCCATATCCTTTTGCCATTAAACGCTGCGAGGCAATACCCGGCAATTGAATCAATCCATGCAAATCTTCAAATGTATCCGAAAAGCCCTTGAAGTTTCCGTTCTCTAAAAAGAGCGTCAATCCCAGTTCTATTTTAGCAGCATCACGAAGAGACTGGTGTTGTGCACCTCCTTTTTGTAGGGATGCCATTAATTTGTAAGTATCGCCGTACTCGCTTACCAGCGCATCAATCTCAGCATCGGTAACAGATTCTACCACTTTCACCAAATCACCCACACCATAAGTGTTCACACTGTATCCGAATTTCAATTCTGCTTCTACTTTATCTCCTTCCGTAACCGCTACAAAGCGCATATTGTCGCCAAAACGAACAAAACGTGCGCCTTGCCAATCGGCCCAGCCGGCTGCAGCGCGCGACCATTTCGCAATTTGCGCAACAACCGTTTCATCTTTCCAATGCCCTACAACTACTTTACGATTCAAACGCAAACGACTCATGATAAAACCAAATTCACGATCACCGTGTGCGCTTTGGTTCAAGTTCATGAAATCCATATCAATTTCACTCCAAGGAATATCACGATTGTATTGTGTGTGCAAATGCAATAAAGGCTTTTGCAGATTCTTCAATCCATTGATCCACATTTTTGCAGGAGAAAAAGTATGCATCCAAGTAATTACACCAATACATTTCTTTTCAGCATTTGCGGCTGCAAGTGTAGCGGTAACTTCTTCGGGTGTAGTAACGGTTGGTTTCCAAATTACTGAAACAGGAATAGAGGAATGAGTATTCAATGCTCCTGCTACTTCTTTCGCATGTTCGGCAACGGTAGCCAAAGTTTCGGGACCATACAAATGTTGGCTTCCCGTAATAAACCAAAGTTCTAAATGTTTTAATGAGCTCATATGCTGTGTTTAATTCTGTCCGTAATAGCTATCCGGACCGTGTTTTCGTTCGTAATGTTTTTTAATTAAAGCGTCTTTCAGCAGCGGTGCTTGTGGATTGATCTGTTCTGTTAAATAGGCCATGCGCGCTATTTCTTCTAACACTGCACTGTTGTAAACCGCTTTTGCAGCAGTTTTGGCCCAAGTAAAAGGAGCGTGGTTACCCACCAATACCATTTCCACTTCTTTATAGTCTAATCTTTTCTCTTCAAAACAACGAATGATTTGGAATCCGGTTTCATACTCATAGTTGCCTTTAATCATAGCATCATCCATTGGTGCCGCACAGGGAATATTTACGGTATTATGGTCTGCATGAGTGGTTCCAAAAATAGGAATATCGCGTTGAGCTTGGGCCCAAGAAGTTGCATAAGTAGAATGCGTGTGTACGATCCCTCCAATTCCATCCCACTGTTTGTAAAGCACCGCATGGGTAAGTGTATCAGAAGAAGGACGAAGCTTACCTTCCACCGTTTTCCCATCAAAATCTACGATCACCATTGAATCGGGTGTTAACTCAGCGTAAGGTACCCCGCTTGGTTTGATCGCGAATACACCGGCACTTCTATCTGCTGCGCTTACATTCCCAAATGTAAACAGCACCAAACCCAAATCGGGCAACTGCATATTTGCCGCGTAGGCTTCTTCTTTAATATGTTGATATGTATTCATTTGCTTGTTTTACATTTATCCCTTGAGTGCTACTGATGTGCGACCCCTAATATCAGCAATTCTGTCACCTTGTTCATTTTTCACATTTCCCGTTTGAATTTTTTTCACCGCGGCGGCGCAGCGTTCGCAGCGATTACGCAGCGCGTCCGGTTTCTCTGTATTTCAATCTCTCACCTCCTTCTTCCCCCCTCCCTTTTATCACCCTTGCTCTTCAATTCTTAAACCTCTCCTCGTTCCTCGCCTCCTCTCATCCTCGTTTCCTGTATTTCCCCCTGTTCCTCCTCCTGTTCTTTCTCATCTATTCTCTTCAAACTTCCCTAACTCCAAATATTTTTGATAGCGCCGTTGATACAATGCTGTTTTTGCCGGGTCAGGGAAATATTCAAATTCAAAACCCTGGCCCATAGCAGCCATAGCCGATTCTACTTTATCATAAATACCTGCAACGGTTGCCGCAAACATGGCAGCACCTAGTGCACAAGTTTGTTCCGAACGATGAATGCGTATTGGCATGTTGATGACATCTGCCATCATTTGCATTATGAAAGGTGACTTACGTGCAACACCTCCCAAACCAATGAGTCCTTGTACTTTCACCCCTTCATTATTGAAACGCTCAACAATGGCTTTAGCCCCAAAACAAGTAGCTTCTACAATTGCATAGAATATAGAGGGTGCATCCGTTGCTAAATTCAATCCTGAAATGGCAGCTTTAACTTCTTGATTCGTATCTGGTGTTCTTCTGCCATTGAACCAATCGAGCGCCAATGGACTGCTTTCATTCCAATCAAGCTTTTCGGCTTCTTTAGTAAGCGAGGGGATGATCTGATCGATCCAAAGCGCTTCCTGCTCCTGTTTGCTTGAATTGGGAATAACAGTTTTGATACTCCAACTCAACAAGTTTTTGAACCACGCATAGGAATCACCAAATGAAGATTGTCCGGCTTCCAATCCCATCATTCCGGGAATAACGGAGCCGGGCACCTGCCCACAAATCCCATTTACGCAAGTATCACCAATGGCATCAATGGGTGCTACCAACATGTCGCAAGTAGAAGTTCCCATAACCTTGCTGAGGTGGTAGGGTTCAATTTGACCACCCACGGCACCCATATGGGCATCGAATGCGCCTGCGCCAATTACCACTGTTTCAGGTAGCCCAAAACGTTGCGCCCACTCTTTCGAAAGAGTACCCACCGATTGATCGGCCGTATAGCTGTCTGTAAATAAACGCGATGTTATGCCATCCAACAAAGGATCCCAATCGCTAAAGAAAGACTGTGGCGGTAATCCTCCCCATTCTTTGCTCCAGAGTGCTTTATGCCCGGCCGAACAAGTTCCACGCTTCAATTGCATTACATCAGTACCTCCTGTTAATAAATAAGGTATCCAATCGCAATGCTCTACAAATGAAAACAAGTTGGATCGAATTGATTCGTCTGCACGAAGTATATGCAGCAATTTTGCCCAGAACCATTCACTGGAATAAATTCCCCCTACATATTTAAGATAATTAGTGGGATAGTTTGTTGCATGTTCATTTAAAGATTGTGCTTCTTTAATAGAAGTATGATCTTTCCAAAGAACAAACATGGCATTGGGGTTCTCTTCAAAACCGGGGGTAAGAGCCAGTGGTGTTCCGGTTTTATCAACTGCTACCGGTGAAGAACCGGTAGTATCAACAGAAATCGCTTTTACATGGGCGGCCGCATCGGGAACTTGCTCGAGGCACGACTTGATCGTTGCTTCCAGCCCTTCAATATAGTCTAGAGGATGTTGTCTGAATTGATTTTCCGCCGGGTTACAATACAATTGCTTTTTCCATCGGGGATAGTAAAAAACTGCAGCGGCCTTTTCGGCACCTGATCGTGCATCTACGAGAATGGTACGCACCGAATCGGTACCATAATCTACGCCTAAAACGTACAGCGAAGCATTCGTCATGAAATAGGAATTTCCTTTTAAAAATTACGGGTCGCTAAAGATAAGGATTTTTTATAATTGTAAAAATGACAATTATTTGCGATTCCGAAGCAGGTGGTTGGTTTCCGTGGCGGTGATTATGTACTTGCCATCGACCCTCAACAATAAGAAATTAGGCCAATCCATTAGATCATCTTATAACGGTCTCTTATTATTGATTCAGCTACCCTTCAATTAAAAACCCACTGGAACATGTTACAACACTTCATTCAGTTTGGGGAGCAAGCTCAATATCTTATAGAAATGTTTCTTATAAAGCTTCTTGTTCACTTTATAGTAGTAGGCTCCTTTTCTAGAACTAGACTTATCTTTTTCATCGAGTTTACTCAACAAGCCAGTAGCCAGTAATTTTCGAGAGAAATTCCTTTTATCTAATTCTTGTTGGTACACACTTTCAAACAAGTTGTGTAATTGAGGCAGGGTGAATTTTGCAGGCAATAGTTCGAATAGGATGGGATGCAATGCAGCAGCGTATTTCAGCTCCTGACGTGCTTTCTCCACCATCGCTTCATGATCAAATATTAATTTAGGAACCTGGTTCAACTTGAACCATTGCGCTTTGTACGATTGTGATAAGGGAGCTTGGTATTGTTGAATATCAATTAATGATTTATATGCTATTGAAATAGTACGGTCTTGTGGATCACGGCCCGGATCGGTATAGCTGTGAAGCTGGGTAAGGTAAATACCAGACAATCCGGTGAGTTCTTCAAGTATACGTTGTGCAGCATCGTCAGCACTCTCATTGTTCTGAACAAAGCCTCCCATTAAACTCCATTGCCCTTTTTTGGGGGCCAATCCTCTTTTAATCAATAACAATTTTAAGTCCGTTCCATCGTATCCAAAAACGATACAGTCAACCGCCACATAGAATCGACTTTGATTCCGGTAATTTGCCATGCTTATAAAAAATGATTTTGGAAGATAAAGAATTTGGAGCAAAGGAAGACAAAATAACATTGATTGATTTTCGTCAACTAAACTCTAGGGGTATTATTGTCATTTGAACACTATTATTTCGTGGGTCGTAAATCAATTGAAGTTAAATCGAAACTTCCCGTCTTTGATAGTGATCGCATTTCCTGCGGCATCGTACACTACACCGCTGAATCTACCAATGATGTACTTAGTAGCAAAGAGATATTCTTCAATATAGATCTGGAAATTAGAACTATTTAGGGAAGCGAACACGTCTGCGGGGCCCAACCGGTTATAATACTGTAATGCAGATCTGCTGGTTTGCAAGGCAACTCGATCTTTGGTAAGCGGGTTATTAGGAACAAAAATGGTCAGTATCAAGCCTGTATCTTCTGAACAAGCGCTGGGACCAAAAAAGGTAAATCCCGTTTTTTCCGGGTTTAATACTCCTCTGGTAACAGTACCGCAATAAACCACGTTTCCCACTTTGAAACTCCACCGATCTTGTTGATATTGATCCATTCCCTTGCAAGCCTCACAAATGGCCGGCGCATCATTATTTCCGGGAGGTGTAGTAATATCGGGAGGTAGGGGCTCACGATATTCATAGCTGTAATCTTTCATACAGGCAGTGAAGGCAACCGTGAACAAACAGGCAGTCAATAGTATTTTATAAGCAGCGCTTCTCATATGCTCGGTATTAAATATACGAGCGAATCGGCGGTTTTGTTGCCAGAAACATACAAGAAATATGAATTAAGAGTTAAGAATTAAGAATTAAGAATTGGTCATTCACCGCAGAAAACGCAAAGAGCACAGAGAATTCGCTAAGTTTTTCGTTGCGAACCGTTGCGTACTTTGTTTCTTTGCGGTAGAGGGAAAAGACTGAATATTTGGAGTGCTTCATTACCGCAGCGGCGCAGCGTCCTTCGACTGTGCCTTCGGCCCGCTCAGGACAAGCTCGCAGCGGCAACGCAGCGAATCCCCGTGCCTCTGAGCCTCCGTGTTTCTGGTTTTTAGGAATTAGGCATTGGGCCTTAGGCTTTTCACCGCAGAGTCCGCGGAGAGCGCAAAGAAGTCGCAGAGAGAGGCTGAAATGAAAAAGCACAGATTAGAATTTCGAGATCTAATCTGTGCTTTACTATTTTTTGAACCGCGGCGGCGCAGCGGTTACGCAGCGAATCCCCGTGCCCCTGAGCCTCCGTGGTTCCGCCCTCGTTCTTCGTCTCCTCTTATCCTCGTTCCTCTTCCTACACCGCCCCATGCGTCATCTTATTCAACCTCTTAATCAAGAAGAATAAAATAACGGCTGCTGCAGTAGACATGATCACGAAGAGCATGAAGAAATCGTACAAATTATTGATTTGATATCCGAAAACCGAACTGAATTGATACGGTATTTCTAGTTTGTTCAATTGTTCAATTTGGGCTGCTGTTGCAGAACCCGGATTGGCAAGAATGGGGCTCAAGTCGATGCCCTTGGTGGCTGCTTTCTGAATTTCGGCAGGACCGGGAGGGTACAAGGCGCTTAATTTACCGGCTACTACATTCGCAACGGCATTTGCCATGAACCATACCGCCATTAATAAAGAAGCGAAACGCAATGGAGCGAGTTTGTTTACCAAGCTCAGTCCAATTGGCGACAAGCACAATTCACCCCAAGAATGCATGGCATACATGGTGATCAACCATAACATGCTTACTTTTTCAGAAGCGCCAATTCCTTTCACTCCAAAGGCAATCACTAAATAGCCGAAAGCCAGTAACAACAAGCCAATCGACATTTTCAAGGCTGAATTGGGTTCCAGTTTTCGCTTTCCTAATACTGTCCACAATATTGCAAAGATGGGAGCGAAAGCCACCACGAATGCTGAGTTCAAAGACTGGAACCAAGATGGTGGCACATCGAAGTTGATGAGGCTGATGTGTAATCGGGTTTGCTCCTTAGCAAAGAATGATAAGGAAGCTCCTGCTTGCTCGAATGCACTCCAGAAAAAGACTACAAAGTAGGAGACCGCAAAAATTACAATGATGCGCTCGCGTTCAATTCTAGTTAATTTTTTATCGGAGAATATAATATATACAATAACTGCTACCGAAACGAGCAATACATAGGAGATGTCGAATACCTGTTTCGCATGTACATAAAGAAGTCCAATGGCCAAAGCGGCATAACCCAACATACCAATGAGCACCGGAAAGGACAATTGTTTCTTCAACGGGTGATTCGAATCTTTCATTTCTTCGGGTACATCTCCCACCGGCTTGCCTTCCGGACTAACCAGGTGCTTTTTCTCCAGCATTTTTAAGGTGATGACACTTAGGATCATAGCAATTGAACCGGCCATGAAAGCCCATTTGAAATCTGCAGGGTTGCCTGTATTACCTACCAAACCGCAAATGAATGGACCTGCCATTCCTCCCGTATTGATACCCATATAAAATATGGTATACGCGGCATCTTTTCTGCTATCGCCCTCTTTGTAAAGTTGACCTACCAGTGAAGAGATATTGGGTTTGAAAAATCCGTTTCCTACAATCATCAGTCCCAAACCGGAATAAAATAGGAGTGAAGACAATCCGGGATTTGATTGATAGGTGCTTCCGCAGAAAAACAGGATCAATTCTGCTAGGGCCATGATCAAACCTCCCATGGCAATGGAGTTTCTACTTCCCCAGTAACGATCTGCGATGAAACCACCTACAAGGGGAGTTAGGTAAATCAATCCGGTGTAACCACCGTATAAATTTGAGGCAAAAGCTTTGTTGAAGAGGAGGGCGTCGGTCATGAAATAAACCAAGATCGCCCGCATGCCATAGTAGTTGAAGCGTTCCCACATTTCCGTTGCAAACAAAACGGCTAGTCCCTTAGGGTGTCCCTTTTGAGGAGTTTGACTCATAATCGTAGTTTTAAAACAAGCTATTTTTTCTTAATATAAATGATGCTTTTTTTTCACCGCAGCGTCCTTCGACTCAACCTTCGGTTGGCTCAGGAACCAGCGCAGCGGTCGCAGCGGTAACGCAGCGAATCCCCGCGCCTTCGTGCCCCCGTGGTTCAATCCCTCCAAAATAGTGATTAAATTCAAATTATACTGCTTAAAATTCCGAAATTCGCGACCAGTATTGGTACGATTCTTTATTGAAGCAACACAACATGAAAATTTTATTGTTAGGATCGGGTGGCCGCGAACATGCACTGGCTTGGAAAATCAACCAAAGCGTGTGGACCAACCCCTTGTACATCGCTCCCGGCAATGCCGGAACCGGACTCTGTGGAATCAATGTTCCCATTCAGGTGAACGATTTCGAAGGTATTTCCGCTTTCTGTAAAAAGGAGAAAATTGAAATGGTGATCGTAGGCCCAGAGGAACCCCTCGTGAACGGTCTCTACGATTTCTTCAAAGCAGATCCCGAGCTCGCTGATATCTATTTTATTGGTCCATCGAAAGAAGGCGCCCAACTGGAAGGCTCGAAAGCCTATGCCAAGGCCTTTATGGACCGTCATAATATCCCAACCGCTAAATACCGCGAATTCAATGCCTCTAATTTTGAGGAGGGCGTGAAATACGTGGCCGAACATCCACTCCCAATCGTGTTGAAAGCCGATGGACTGGCTGCCGGTAAGGGCGTGTTGATCTGTCATTCGAATGTGGAAGCCGTTTCCGAATTCGAATTGATGATTCAACAATCCAAATTCGGCGAAGCCAGCAAAACCGTGGTGGTAGAGGAATTCCTCGATGGTATTGAATTGAGCGTGTTTGCACTTACCGATGGAAAAGACTATGTAATTCTCCCTGAAGCCAAAGACTACAAGCGCATTGGCGAAGGCGATACCGGCCTCAATACCGGCGGTATGGGTGCGGTGAGTCCTGTGCCTTTTGCTACTCCGGGCTTTATGTTTAAGGTAGAAGAAAAGATCATCAAGCCTACCATCAATGGATTGAAACAAGAAAACATCGATTATAAAGGCTTTGTGTTTTTCGGTTTGATCAAAGTGGGCAACGAGCCTTATGTGATCGAATACAATTGCCGCATGGGCGATCCGGAGACAGAAGTGGTGATCCCTCGACTCGAAAACGACCTCGTGGGACTTTTTGTAGCCACTGCCAAACAAGAATTGGGTGAAATGAAGATCAATATCGATCGTCGCCCGGCAGCTACCGTAATGGCAGTGAGCGGCGGTTACCCTGGTAATTACGAAAAAGGCTTCGAGATCCAAGGCCTGAAGCGCGCCGTTCCCGAAGGCAGTATGGTTTTCCACGCCGGTACAAGTAATCAGGGCGATGCTGTGTTAACGAATGGAGGCCGCGTGCTTTGCGTTACTTCTTACGGTGCTTCTGTACACGATGCAGCGCAGAAATCATTGGATTTCATGGACCGTATTTTCTTCGAAGGCATGTATTATCGTTCCGATATCGCCTACGAATTTGCTCCGAAGTTTTAATTCTCTTCATACAGAGCGATCGCAACGGTCGCTCTTTTTTTATTTCATTAAGCTTGCTTTCCTATGTCATCTGTTTATTATCACGACTACCTGCAACTCAATAAAATTATTGAGGCACAATCTTTAGAAAGTGTTAAACATCAAAAACCTGCACACGATGAAATGTTGTTCATCGTCATTCATCAGGCCTANNGCCTACGAATTGTGGTTCAAACAAATTTTGCACGAAGTAGATTCGGTGATCGAATTTTTTCAGAAACCCAGTTTGAAAGACGATTCTCCCGATCAACAAATTATCATTCATCGGTTGAACAGAACCGTTACCATTTTGCGTTTGCTGGTGCAGCAAATGGACGTGATGGAAACCATGACGCCGATGGATTTTTTGGAATTCAGAGACATGCTGCGGCCGGCTTCCGGATTTCAGAGCTGGCAGTTCAAAGTGCTGGAAGCTAGACTGGGATTACCTTTTGAGGCGAGGGTGGGACAAGAATACTACTTGAGTCAGTTGCGTCCCGAGCATGTGAACTTGATCAAAGAAGCAGAAGCGAAAGTGTCGATGTTAAACTTGATTAACAAATGGCTGGAACGCATGCCTTTTTTCCACGACAATGAAATTTGGCAAGGTTTTTCCACAGGAAAGACGGTTTTGCCTTTGAACGAACAAGACTATAGTACCGCCGAACGCTTGTTTTGGAACGAATATTTTATACGGTATGCATCTGGGTTAGCAGGAGCTGAAGAAGCACACCGTGAATTCTTTGAAACAGAATTTTTCAAAGGAAGAGCGAATGCGGGATTGAGTGCAAAAGCCGCTCGTTCGGCATTGTTTATCATGTTGTACCGAGGTTATCCAATGTTGCAATTGCCTTTTCAATTATTGCAAACATTATTAGACATCGACGAGCAACTAAGTACGTGGAGGTATCGTCATATGAACATGGTGCATCGTACCATCGGTTCTCGCATAGGCACGGGCGGTAGTTCGGGGAAAGACTATTTAAAGTCGGCTTTAGACCAGCATTATATCTTCAAGGATATTGCTCGTTTGACCAGCTTTTTGATGGAAAGAAGCAGGCTTCCGGAGCTTCCAAAAGCGGTAGAAGAGCGCTTGGGTTTTCGTGCCTGAGAAAATAGGGCTGAAAAATTCCCCAAAGGCAAAAAACAATAAGCGGGGGGAGGGTGCGTTATCCGACGGGGAAAGTGGAAAAAAACATTGACTGGCAATGATTTGGCTTTGTTTATTCGGATATTTTCCTCCAATTTTGCAACACCGGATTTCGGTCCGGCATCATACTAAAAACTGATATCGAAAAACATGGGACTTTTTAACTTTTTTACCCAGGAAATCGCGATAGACCTGGGTACTGCCAATACCCTCATCATACATAACGAAGAAGTAGTGGTGAATGAGCCCAGTATTGTGGCCCTTGATCGTAACAATCCAAAGAATGTATTGGCGGTGGGTAAGAAGGCATTGATGATGCATGAAAAGACCCATGAGAGCATTCGCACGGTGCGTCCGCTGAAAGACGGTGTAATTGCCGACTTCAACGCCGCTGAGCTGATGATTCGCGAGTTGATCAAACTCGTTTACCCCAAAAAGCCCCTGTTCCCCCCAAGTTGGAGAATGATGATTTGCATCCCCTCGTCTATCACCGAGGTGGAAAAGCGTGCTGTTCGCGACAGTGCCGAGCAAGCCGGAGCCAAAGAAGTGTATTTGATTCATGAACCCATGGCAGCTGCCCTCGGTATCGGTATCGACGTAGAAGAGCCGGTTGGGAACATGATCATCGATATTGGCGGTGGTACCACCGGTATTACCGTAATTGCCCTCGCGGGTATTGTGTGCGACCAAAGTATCCGTATCGCCGGTGATGAATTCACTGCCGATATCATGGAAGCCCTTCGTCGTTACCACAGTTTGTTGATCGGTGAACGTACTGCCGAACAAATCAAGATCAATATTGGCGCAGCAATGAAAGACTTGGAAACACCTCCGGACGATATTCCGGTAAATGGTCGTGACCTTGTAACCGGTATCCCCAAACAAATCATGGTGAGCTACCAAGAAATTGCTGAAGCCCTCGATAAAAGCATCTTCAAAATTGAAGAAGCCATCCTCAAAGCACTGGAGCAAACGCCTCCTGAGTTGGCGGCCGATATCTACCGCAGAGGTTTGTACCTCACCGGTGGTGGTGCCTTGTTGAGAGGATTGGACAAACGTTTAAGCCAAAAGATCAAATTACCCGTTCACGTAGCCGACGATCCTTTAAAGAGCGTAGTACGTGGCACAGGTATTGCTTTGAAGAATTATGATCGCTTCCCCTTCGTGATGCGTTAATAGAAGAGCGTTGTGGGCTTGCCATTGTGAAGGTTTTTGTAGACTCATTCAATTCATTCTACCTCTGCTGCTGATCGTTTCAGAGGACAGCTATGCGTAATATCTTTCTTTTCATACGGCGGTATTTTAACTTCCTATTTTTTCTCTTGGTCCAGGGAATAGCGCTGTATTCTTTATTCACTTACAACAAGTTTCAGGAAGCCGCCTTCATGGGCGTGGCTACCGAAACCACGGGCTGGTTCTACAAGAAATACGACGGCGTGGAGTCTTATTTCAATTTGAAAGAATCCAATGCCGAACTGGCGCGTCAAAACGAATTATTACAAAACCAACTCGGTTCCAATTTTTACAAACTCGATAGCAGCGGTAAGAAGATCATCGACACCGTAGCCAAAGATTCTACCGGCACCCAAGTACGCGAATACATTTGGAGAGAAGCCAAAGTGGTAGGCAATACCGTTGGGCTTCAAAACAACTATATCACCATTCAACGCGGCGAAAAGCAAGGCGTGAAAAAGGATATGGGTGTGGTAAGTCCAAGTGGAGTTGTAGGAGTGGTGATCAGCGCCAGCGACAACTATGCCGTGGTGATGAGTTTGTTGCACCGTCAATCGAGAGTGAGTGCAAAGATCAAGAAGTCGGGTGATTTGGGAATTGTGCAATGGGATGGTGAGAATCCGATGTACGTGAACATGATCAACGTTCCCAAGAGTGTGAAATTGGTAAAGGGCGATACCATTGTAACCAGTCAATATTCTTATTTGTTCCCTGCCAATTTAATGATTGGAACAGTGGATCAAATTGTGGAAGACAATTCAAGTAATTTCTATGTGATGAAAGTGAAACCGGCAGCCGACTTCTTTAAGTTGGAGTATGTGTCGGTAGTGGAGAATTTACAAAAAGAAGAACGTAAAAAGCTGGAAGAAGCAGCGAAGAAAATACAGCAATGAGTGATTTAGTTAAAAATACGGTCCGATTCATCCTGTTCATCCTCGTACAGGTATTGGTTTTGGTGAAGGTGAAACCCTTGCATCAATTCGTGGTGCCGTATTTGTACTTCTTGTATATTTTGTGGCTGCCTTTCAATACACCCCGATTGGCACTGACCTTTATCGGATTCTTGTTCGGTTTTAGTTTAGACTATTTCGTTAAAACGCCCGGACTGCATGCCGCAGCCTGCGCCTTGATCGCCTATGTTCGCCCCTTCTTGGTAAGCATCTTGATTTCTCAAGAAGGAGCCGATCAAAACTATAAATCTCCTTCCGTTACCAGTATGGGCTGGGCCCCTTATGCAACCTATGTAGTGGTCCTCACCCTCTTACACAATACCTATTTGGTATTTCTAGAATGGATGGAAATGGGAAGCTTCTTGTTTTTCCTCGGAAAAGTCTTGGGCACCACCGGCGTGAGTTTGTTATTGATTTTATTGACGGAGTTGTTGTTTTATAGGAAGCAGTCGTTCAAAACAAATACTGCGTGATAATTAATAATTAAGAATTAATAATTAATAATGGAACAGCCGGAGGACAGGAGGGAGGAAGGAGGCTGAAATTTACGAAGCGTAGCGGAGTAAATTTTAGTCCCGCAGGCGAAGCCGTTGCGGGAAACAGGGGGAATACAGAACCACGGAGGCACGAAGGCACGGGGTTTCGCTGCGGAACCGTTGCGAGCTTGTCCTGAGCGGGCCGAAGGCACAGTCGAAGGACGCTGCGCCGCCGCGGTAAAAAAAGAAAACCAAACCACAGATAGCACTGATTAATACAGATAAACACAGATTAGAGGTTGATTGATAAGTGACAACCAATCTGTGATAATCTCAAATTTATGGCCTTATTCAATCAATCCAGAAGCTTTGTGATCCGACTCATATTCGGTGTGGTCTTTCTTGTGATCATACTGCAACTCATGAATCTCCAGATCTTCTCAGGCCGCTACCGCCAACTCGCCATGAACAACGCGGTCTTCCCTAAAGTAAAATACCCCGACCGCGGAATCATCTTCGATCGCAAAGGAAAACCCCTTCTCAACAATACCATCATGTACGACCTGGTGGTAACTCCCAACGAAGCCAAGAAAATCGATACCATGGGTCTCTGCGACCTACTCGGCATCGATACCGCTGAATACCGCAAACGCATTCTCGAAGCCAAATTCAAGAACGGTCCATTCCGTCCTTCCATATTCGAAGATCTCTTGCCTCCTGATCTTCATGCCCGCCTCGATGAAAACATTTGGAAATACCCCGGCTTCGCGCTGGTGGAACGTCCGGTGCGTGTGTACCCTTCCAATGTGGGAGCGCATTTTCTCGGATACATCGGAGAAGCTGATTCAGGCGTGATCAAACGCTCGAAAGGATTTTATCGCTTAGGCGACTACGTTGGTTTGAGTGGATTGGAATCTTCCTACGAATCCGTGCTCATGGGTCAGCGCGGGGTGCAATACATGATCAAAGACAACAAGAACCGTTTGGTAGGTTCTTATGAAAAAGGCATGTACGATACAGCCGCACGCGCCGGGAGAAACCTTAAGATCTATGTGGATCTAGAAGTACAACAACTCGCTGAAAAATTACTTGCTAATAAAGTAGGGGCCGTAGTAGCCATCGAACCGAAAACAGGTGGAATTATTGCGATGACTTCCGGTCCGAACTACAACCCCAACGACTTAACCGGTCCCAATAAGAAAAAGAATTTCGGAAGAATGATGTTGGACGTTTCCGGTCCCTTATTGAACCGCGCTATCAAAGGAAACTACGAGCCCGGTTCTACTTTCAAACCATTGGGCGCACTCGTTGCTTTGAATGAAGGCATCATTACTCCGAGCTATGGATATCCATGCGCGGGTCGCTATTTAGCTTGCGGACATGGAAAGCCTGCTTGCGTGCACAAGAATCCCGGTCACGCCGATAACCTTCGTTTGTCGATCGCCAATTCTTGTAACTCTTATTACTCGCAAGTATTTCGCATGACCATCGACAATTCAAAATTCGGTGGAACGAAGAAAGGATACATGCACTGGCGCGATTATTTGAATGCGTTTGGATTGGGTACGAAAACAGGAGTCGACATTCCAAGTGAAGACAGAGGATTCATTCCCGATACGGCTACCTATAATAAGGTATATCGTGGAGCTTGGAGTTCCTGTACCAACTTGACCCTTGGTATTGGTCAAGACATGATGCAAGCCACTCCGCTTCAACTAGCCAATGCCATGTGTATTGTGGCGAATAGAGGCTATTATTATTTGCCGCATTTTGTTGACAGTATTGATGGTGAAACTTCCAGCGATACCTTGTTGAATCGATTCAGAGTAAAACATTCTCCACTCACCAATATCACCAATGATGCCTATGATGCGGTGATCATGGGTATGCAAGATGTGGTAAATCACCTTGGTGCTGCCGCGAATATCCCCGGGATCACAATCGCCGCTAAAACCGGTACAGCAGAGAAATACAGAATCATTGATGGACAGAAAGTGAAGTTGAAAGACAACTCATTGTTTGTATGTTTTGCGCCTGCCGACAATCCAAAGATTGCCGTAGCAGTAATTGTAGAGAACTCCGGCTTCGGTGCTACTTGGGCCGCGCCTATTGCATCGATGTTGGTTGAAAAATATTTGAACGATACATTGAGAGCAGAACGTTTACCGGAAGTTGAAAGAATCGCTTCTGCGAATTTGATACCCGGTTATTTTAGACGTTTGCAATTCATTGAAGACTCTGTGCGCGCGAAGTATTGGTTCGATAAGGTGAAAGACAGCACCTATATCAAGAAGTATTTGCGCAAAGGAGCTTCACCAGAACCTCCCACGCCTCCCAAACAGAAAGTAGATACTCGTGTGGGAGATTTGTTCATTGATCCTAAGCACAGCATTCGTTTACGCAAACCCTATTTAGTATGAGCCAACGGAATCCTGAAATATCGAAAGGAGTGGATTGGGTAGTGATTTGGCTCTACCTCTTATTGGTATCCATTGGTATCATGAGCATTTTCATGGCCACTTACCGTGAGAACGATCCGATCTTAAGAAGCTTTCTCACTTTCAAAACAGATTATAGCAAGCAGTTGTACTTCTTTGGATTTTCATTGATCCTTGGATTGTTCATTTTGCTCACCGACAGTAAATTTTTTACCGCAACCGCGAATATCAGTTATGCATTCGGTATCGTACTCTTGCTCTTGGTATTCCCTTTTCACACTGAAGTAAAAGGAACAAATTCGATTATACGTTTGGGTGGTATTCAAATCCAGCCGGCTGATATCTGTAAACTGTTTGTAAACCTTGCGCTGGCAAAATACCTTTCGCGCATTGAAACCAATTTCAATCAACCGCGCGCGCAGCTCATCGCAGCGGGCATTACCTTATTGCCAGCGGTGATCAGTATTGCGCAAAGTGAAACCGGCTTGGCACTGGTGTACTTCTCTTTCTTTTTGGTGATGTTTAGAGAAGGCTTGCCGGCTTACTACTTGATTATTGGATTCAGTTTGGCAGTATTGGTAGTGGCTACTTTACTGGTCGATAAAAACTTTTTGGCAATCATACTAACCGTGATTGCAGCTTTGTCGATCTATGCCTTGCGCAGACAGTTCAAGCGTTCTCGTGGATTACTAACAAGAATCATTTTGATTTGGGCGATATGCGTAGGAGTCCAGCGTTTTGCAGTACCCATCATTTTTACGAAGATCCTACAACCCCACCAAGTGAGTCGTATTTTCGATTTGTTGGGGGTTGACAATCCTTATTCAGAAGCAGCGGCACCAATAGATACGAGTGAAGCAGCGGCTCCCATTGATATTCCGGCGGGATCAGACACGTTACAACAAAGAATCGCGGGAACAACTGAAACTACAGAAGCAAAGCCTAAGAAAAAGAAGGAAGACAACTACAACGTAAAGCAAAGTAAGATTGCGATTGGAAGTGGCGGTTTTGCAGGAGTAGGATTCTTAAAAGGAACGCAAACCCGTTTCGAATTCGTTCCGGAGCAAAGAACAGATTTTATCTTTTGTACCATAGGAGAAGGCTTTGGTTTTGTCGGAAGTTTTCTTTTCCTTTCTATCTACTTCTTTTTATTGATGCGCATTGTAAACATCGCCGAGCGTCAACGAAGCGTGTTCAGTCGCGCTTATGCCTACGGCGTTGCTTCCGTATTATTCTTCCACATTGCCATCAACGTGTGTATGACCATTGGTCTCGCACCTGTAATTGGTATCCCCTTACCCTTCATTAGCTACGGCGGTACCTCCTTGATCACTTTTACGATTATGTTGTTTATTATGATAAGGTTGGATGCGGATAGGCAGATGGTGTTGAGGTAATTAAGAATTAACAATTAATAATTAAACAGCCGGGGTAATTAATAATTAATAAGTAATAATTAATAATGAAACAGCCGGCAGTCAGGCTAATTGAATATCGGGTTCTAATCTGTGGGAATCTATCAGAATCAGCGCTATCTGTGGTAAAGAAAAAATGGGATAAGAGGGTGCACTGCGAAACCGCTGCGAGCTTGTCCTGAGCGGGCCGAAGGCACAGTCGAAGGACGCTGCGCCGCTGCGGTGAAAAAGAAGGTTTATCGGAGAGGTTGGAAGAAAAAGACTCTTTGCGAATACTCCACGTTCTTTGCGTTCTCTGCGGTGAACAACTTTCCCACCCAAGAATTTCCTAATTTTGCCCCATGCGCATTATTCCATTAAGTGAAGGCAGTTTCACCATTGATAAGAGTAAGCTATTTGTTCCCTTCGATACTTCAAAAGACGACCTACAAGAACGCAGCACGGGAAGTTTATTGGTAGAAGTTCAACCCTTTCTCGTCATTACTTCTGAAGATATTTTGCTGCTCGATGCAGGTCTGGGTTTCCAACAAGACGGTATCCTGCAAATACACCGCAACCTCATGGAACACGGCATCAATGCTTCTGAAGTAACCAAGGTATTGATGACGCATTTGCATAAAGACCATGCCGGTGGATTACAAATTCGCTCCGAAGGCGATGTACCCGGATTGGCATTTCCCAACGCGCAATATTTCATTCAAAAGCAAGAATTGGAATTCGCTTTTCAAAAAGGAAAGCCTTCTTATATTCCCGAGGAATTGGAAATTCTTAAAGATCATCCACAAGTTACCTTGTTAGAAGGCGATGGTGTGATCGATCGATACATTAAATACCAAGTAACGGGTGCGCACAGTCCTTTTCATCAAGTGTTTTGGATCATCGATGGCGGCATGACCATTTTCTTCGGTGGCGATGATGCTCCGCAATTGCAACAAATGAAAAGTAAGTTTGTGGCGAAATATGATTTTGATGGAAAGAAGTGCATGGAGTTAAGACAAGAATGGTGGAAAGAAGGCAATGAAAAGGGTTGGACTTTCTTGTTTTATCATGATATTAAGTCGGCAGTGTATGGGGGTTGAGTTGTAAGTTCTAAGTTTTTGAGTTTTTAAGTAAAATACATTCACCGCGAAGGGCGCAAAGAGCGCAGAGAATTCGCTAAGTTTTTCGTTGCGAACCGTTGCGTACTTTGTTTCTTTGCGGTAGAGGGAAAAGACTGAATATTTGGAGTACTTCATTACCGCAGCGGCCCTTCGACTCAACCTTCGGTTGGCTCAGGAACCTCGCAGCGAACGCAGCGTTAACACCTCGCTTCCTCCTGTTCTTTCTCTGTCTTCCCTAGATTCTAAAACAATGAAGCCGACCTAAGAATAAGTCGGCTTGCTAACCTATGAAAAACACCTAAATAAACTCTTTATATTTATTGCTGACGAAGACGTTGTCTGTTCTCCATTCGTTGCTGGCGGCGTTCCAACATTTCTTTTTGCAAGAGGTTGTTGAATTCGCGTTCTGCTTTGAAGAACTCGTTTACTTTATCAGTATTCAATGCTTTACCAAATTCTCCGTTGAATTTCTTACGGATGTTCAGAATCTTTTCTTCTTTCGCTAATTCGTCTTTATTGTCTTTCAAATCTTGACGAATTTGACGCATTTCGTCTGTATAACGGTTATACACAGGCCAAAACTTCTGCGCCTCTTCCGGGCTAAGGTTTAGTTTTCGGGTAATGAAGGCGATTTTCAGCGCTTCAATTCTACTGTTCTCTTTTTTATCGTCCTGTGCTTTTGAGATAAAGTTCAGTCCGAGAAAGCAAACCAGTATGAGTAAAAATTTTTTCATGACACTTTCATTTTTTAATTCGTGGCTGCGTTTTGCTCAACATATTGTTGTAGCTCTTCATCGGATACGTCTGCCAAAAGATCCTTCACGTTTTCAGGTTCGATGCTGAACTCAGAAGTTTCGCTGACAGTATTGGTGCTTGCGGTGCTTGTGTGTTCTAATGCTAAGAAGCTTTCGATTTCATTGTCGCTAATGGTGGCAGGAACTACGGTAGTACTGGCTACTTCAGTGTTGCCTTGTACGGGTTTGTTCCATTGATTCCATCCGAGAGTGATGATCAATCCTGCTACTACCGCTGCTGCTGCATAGCGCATCACTTTGCGAGTGAAGCTCATGCGAATCACTTTTGCTTCGGGTTGAACCTTGCTGAGCATGTTTTCGGCAAAGTTCTCAAAGTATCCTTGAGGAGCCTGGTAGGTAGGCAGGTGTTTCAAACCTTTCAAAAAGCTTTCATCTTGTTCCAGTGTTTCATTCACAATATCGAGGGCTTTCGCACCATCGGTAATATTGGAAGCCAATCCTTCAAAATAGCCTTCCGGAACAGAGAATGTGTTCTTATTTTTTAAAGAAGCCAAGAGCGGACTGATGGTTTCTTCTTCATTTTCCAGAGCGCGAACTTTCGCCAACATGGTATCGGCAAAGTTTTCAAAATATCCTTGTGGAACATCGAAAAGGAGTTCACGAGACTGGCCGGGGAACGCAGGCGCTTCACTAACCTTCAGGATATCAATTACTTGTAAAGGAAAGTGCTCGAAATATCCGGAAGGAACCGTAAAAGGAACGCTCACCGGGTAGCTGTTGGCCAGTACCTTGCTGATGCCTTTTAACTCGTTTAATATGATGTTACGCGGTTCCATTTGTATATAAGATGTTATTAGATGGCAAAAGTTTAATGATTCAATATATACTCTTCAATTTTTTTCGCGGCGTGGTGGTAGCTGGCTTTCAGCGCCCCTTCCGAGGTCTCCAACACACGACTCATTTCCTCATACGGCATCTCGTCGTAATAGCGAAGCGTGAATACAATTCGTTGTTTTTCAGGTAGTTGTTGAATAGCGACTTGGAGTTTCCATTCCAATTTATTGGCGTCGAAGTGTTTGTCGGCCTTTACCTTGTTTTCGAGGCTGCTTTCAACATCGCTGAGCGATACGGAAGCCTTGCGTTTTTGTTGTTCTAAAAAGCTGAGGCATTCGTTGGTAGCGATGCGGTAGAGCCAAGTATAAAGCTGGGCGTCTTCGCGGAAGTTTTCCAGACCGTTCCACACGCGAATGAACACGTTTTGAAGCACATCATTCGCATCGTCGTGATCTACCACCATGCGGCGAACATGCCAGTACAATCGCTCTTGATACTTCTTAATCAAGGCCGTATAGGCTTTTTCTTTTGTGCCGGGGTCTCTGAACTGAACGAGCAATTCAGAATCGGTGTAGGTCATCGACATAAGTCAGGTGTTTTTCGGTCAGGAATTCGGTTATTGGAAGGGCAAAATAGCCAAAAGTTTAAAGACAATTAAGAATTAAGAAGTAATAATTAATAATTGGGGCCTTGTAATATGCTATCGCCCGGCCATGAATCGTAGGTCCCTGAGCTTGTCGAAGGGCCGGTTGCAATGAGACTTGTTCTGTTAAGAACTTGATCGTATTTCGTGCACTCCGGAGTTCGAATAGTTTACGCTACCGCAACGACACAGAGCGAGGAGATGTTGCGAAGGGTTTTTGAAACCACAGATACCGCAGATTTTAAATACAGATACCACAGATTAGAGTCCGTTATTCGTAGTGTATAACAGAATACTCAACCTCAGTCTGGTTATCCGTAGTCGAAAATGCCTAAAGCCTAAGGCCTAATGCCTAAAACACAGAACTCAAAAACTTAATCTAAAGGTAAATCTGTCATAATTTGTGCGAATCCGTGGTCAAAAAAATATTCACCTCAAACATAGGAGAACGCGGAGAAGCGCAACGGGAGTCTATTAAATGAGAAAGCCCTTCTTTGAAGGGCTCTTATTATTAATTCTTAACTCTTAATTACTTTCTCGCCATTACCTTCTCAGCTGCTGCTACAATATTCGGCGTAGCCAATCCATATTTCTCTAGCAATTGAGTAGGTGTTCCGCTTTCGCCAAAGGTATCGTTGGTACCGATGAATTCGATGGGAACAGGGATGTGACGCGCTGCTACTTGAGCAATAGAATCACCCAAACCACCCAATACGTTGTGCTCTTCTACGGTTACAGCACATTTGGTTTTTTTCAAAGAAGCGATCACCGCTGCTTCGTCCAATGGCTTAATGGTGTGAATATTGATCACTTCAACGCTGATACCTTTTGCTTCGAGTTCTTTACCTGCTTCAATGGCTTTCCATACCATGTGACCGCAAGCGAAAATGCTTACATCGGTTCCTTCGCTGAAGATTTGTGCTTTTCCAATTTCAAAAGGCATGCCGCCGGTGAAAATTGGCCATACCGGTCTACCGAAACGGAGATATACGGGTCCTTCATACTCGGCAACAGCCATGGTAGCTGCTTTGGTTTGTTCGTAATCGCAAGGAACGATCACGGTCATACCGGGTAACATTTTCATCAAGCCAATATCTTCCAGAATTTGGTGCGTAGCGCCGTCTTCACCCAAGGTCAACCCTGCGTGAGAAGCACAGATTTTCACATTTTTACCGGAATAAGCTACCGATTGACGGATCTGATCGTACACGCGACCGGTACTAAAGTTGGCAAAAGTGGTAGTAAAAGGAATTTTCCCGCCGATGGTCAATCCGGCTGCCACCCCAATCATATTGGCTTCGGCGATACCGCATTGAATAAAACGGTCAGGATTTTCTTTAATGAACTGATTGAGTTTCAATGAACCGGCCAAATCGGCGGTCAAAGCCACTACATTGGGATTGGTGCGTGCAATCGCCGCAATTCCATCTCCGAAACCACTTCTGGTATCTTTTTGTCCGGTAGGTTGTATATCCTTTAGCATGCGTATAAATTGGTGCGCAAGATAAAGAAAAAAGGGGAATATGAGAGGGAGGAGACGAGGAGACGAGGAAGGAGGAGCGAGGAAAGGCAGAGAAAGAGGAGGGGGAGGAACAGGGGGAGTTAATTAATAATTGATAATTAAGAATTAATAATGAAACAGCCTTTGTACAGGAGGGAGGATAGAGGAAGGAGGAAATACAAAACTACGTAGGCTCAGAGGCACGGGGATTCGCTGCGTTTTCGCTGCGAACGCTGCGCCGCTGCGGTAATGAAGCACTTCAAAAATTCAGTCTTTTCCCTCTACCGCAAAGAAAAAAAGTACACAACGGTTCGCAACGAAAAACTTAGCGACTACTCTGCGAGGTCCCTGAGCAGGCCGAAGGCCAAGTCGAAGGGTAATTTGCGCTCTTCGCGGTGAATGTATTCAACTTAAAAACTCAAAAACTTAAAACTCAAAACTCCCTATTTACTTCACCTCCAAACTCTCCATCATCTCTTCACTCACCTTTCCCCAATCCTTCACTTTTCGTTCCGGACAATTGAAGGTAGTGATCAACAATTTTCCATTCACATCAGTAAATACAAAATAATTGAAAATGGTATCGTCTTTTACAGGAGTAAGCAACTTAAATACACCCACCTTCTTGTTATTAATAGTAGTGATTTCTGAATTTTGCCATTCGGCAGAAGGGTAGGCGTCTTCCAAACTTTTCTTCAATACATTTAAATACTGTTCCAATACCTGCGGCGATGCCTTGCTTTCAGTTAAATTGAATGCAATGCTAATAGTGCCGGATTTATCGCTGAATACATGTTTTGGAGGATTTGATCCCGGATACTTTATCTTGATTTGATAATCGGGCATAGGCTTCCACTCAACCGGCATCTTTATCGAAACCGTATTCTCAATCACCGATCTACTTTCCAACACAGGAGTCTGATAAAAAGAAAACCATCCGGCGATCAGCCAGATGGAGGTAAGCAGCTTCATATAAAAGGTTTAATTCAGTCCGGCCGACTTGTTCTGATAAAAGCGAGCATCGGTTTGAATCTTTTGCTCCCATTTCCAAGCGGTCAACATCATTTCGTCTAAACTATATTTGATACTCCAATCCAATGCCTGACAAGCATGATCATTGTTCGCGTAGATAGCGATCACATCACCCGGGCGGCGTGGACCTAGTACATAATTCAATTTCACTCCACTTACTTTCTCAAAAGCTTGAATGGCTTCTAGTACCGTTACACCATTTCCACTTCCCAAGTTGAATACATCGCAACGTTTTTTTGACTTACCGCTCAGTAACAACTCCAATGCTTTCGTGTGTGCGGAAGCGATATCACATACATGAATATAATCTCGTACGCAAGAACCATCTCTTGTTGGATAATCGGTACCAAACACATTCATTACCGGAATTTTTCCGATAGCTGTTTGCGTGATGGCGGGAACCAGGTTGGCGGGTTTGCCAAGCGGTAATTCGCCAATCAAGGTTGAAGGATGCGCACCAACCGGATTGAAATAGCGCAATAGAATGCACTTGGTTGGATGGGCTTTCGAGAATTCATTGATCACTTGTTCTCCCATTTGCTTGGTGTAGCCATAAGGCGATTCAGCAGGTTTGGGAGGTGTATTTTCAGTAACCGGAATTTGGTCGGGGTTGCCGTAAACCGTACATGAACTGGAGAATACAAAGTTGGGAACATTGAATTCCTGCACGCATTTCAAGAGGTTGATCAAACTAACCATATTGTTTTCGAAATACAACAAAGGCTGTTCTACCGATTCACCCACCGCTTTGAAAGCAGCAAAATGAATGATGCCTGAAATGTCTTCGTTCTCTTGAAAAATAGCGAAGGTATCGTCGAAATTGCAGAGATCAACTTTGTAGTTCTTTACTTTCTTACCGGTGATCTTTTCCACGCCCTCTAGAATGCGCGCGGAAGAACGAGAATTGTTGTCGACAGAAATTACTTCAAATCCGTTTTCGATCAAGTCTACAATGGTGTGTGAACCAATATAGCCACATCCTCCGGTAACCAGAATTTTCTTCATGTTAGATGGTTTTGAATACTAGTTGTTTTTCAACAGATTCATAAGGTACTGGCCATATCCGCTTTTCAACAATGGCTGCGCCATTTTTTCGAGTTGAGCTGCGTTGATAAAACCCTTGCGGTAAGCGATCTCTTCAATACAAGCAATTTTAATGCCTTGGCGTTGTTCAATTACTTGAACGAATTGTGAAGCTTGCATCAAAGAATCAAAAGTTCCGGTATCGAGCCATGCCGTTCCTCGGTCGAGGATGGAAACATGGAGTTTACCTCTGCGAAGATATTCTTTATTTACATCGGTTATTTCATATTCGCCTCTTGGACTGGGTTGAAGTTCTTTGGCGATTGAAACCACGTCGTTGTCATAGAAATAAAGTCCGGGCACTGCAAAATTGCTTTTGGGTTGAGCCGGTTTTTCTTCGATGGAAATAACAGTATTATTTTTATCAAATTCCACCACGCCGTATCTCTCGGGGTCGCTTACACGATAGGCGTACACGATACCACCGTTAGGCTTGGTGTTTTTTTCAAGTTGAATGCCGAGTCCGGAGCCGTAAAACACATTGTCTCCCAATACCAGTGCCACAGAATCGTTTCCAATAAAATCTGCTCCAATTACGAAGGCTTGAGCCAATCCGTTGGGAACGGCTTGTTCTGCGTAGGAGAATTTCAATCCCAATTGTTCACCTGTTCCCAATAAGCGTTCAAATTGGGGAAGGTCGTGGGGAGTAGAAATGATCAAAATTTCACGAATGCCTGCCAGCATCAGGGTAGAGAGGGGGTAGTAGATCATGGGCTTATCGTAGATAGGCATGATCTGCTTGCTGATTGCATAAGTAATTGGATGCAATCGGGTTCCAGAACCTCCGGCAAGAATTATTCCTTTCATGGTTTCTATTTTATTGTATATCAACAGTAAAACAAGCAAATTATTGCCATTTCACCCAATCTTTTGCATAAAAAAAGAGGCAACTCCCCAGTTGCCTCTTTTCTATATTTTAGGGTGATTAAGCACCCGGAATGATCCATCGAACGATGTAGTAAACTACAGCCGCGAGCACCGCACTTACAGGGATGGTTAAAATCCAAGCCCAAAGCAGGTTGATTGTAACTCCCCAACGAACGGCGGAGAGACGTTTGGTAGCACCCACCCCAATAATAGAACCGGTGATTGTATGGGTTGTACTTACCGGAATACCCCACTGCTCGGTCATGAACAGGGTCATTGCCCCGGCTGTTTCCGCACTTACCCCTTCCAAAGGAGTTACTTTGGTAATACGAGTACCCATGGTTTTTACGATCTTCCAACCACCACTCAAAGTACCTAAACCTATGGCTGTATAACAAGCTAAAGGCACCCAGTTCGGAAGGTCTTTGAAGTCTTTGATTTGTCCGCCTGCAATCATGGCAGCACCAATGATACCCATTACTTTTTGGGCATCGTTACCACCGTGACCAATACTGAAGGCTGCAGAAGACAACAATTGAAGTCTTTTGTACATACCTGCAATTCGGTTGGCATTGGGTTCTTTGATTTTTTCAAAGTAAATATAGCTGAACGCGAAAATGAGCATGATGCCGATCAAGCAGTATCTCAATACTGAGTTGTCTGCTTTTGAAATTTCTTTAGAGAGTTTGCTTTTATCTACACCTGCATCTACAGTAGCAATTTGATTCACTACATAGTCAACACCTTTGCTATCGTATTCCGGAAGGAAGGCAGCTGCTGCTTTTACTTTTGCTTTTGCAGCGTCGAGTTCCGGTTTCAATTCAGGTTTGGCTACTACTTCTTTTTTCAGTTTGTCTACTTTGTAGAATTTATCGAGGTTCTTTTCCATTTTGTTCACTTGGAAAATACCGAACAAGTAGATGGTGATTACACCTGCTACTGCCATGATTCCCAATCGCAACCAGATTCTTCTGGCTATTGTGACTATTGAAATGAACATCGAAATCAGCATCCCGATAATGGGTGCGAGGAAAATGAACAAGAGAATTTGAACGATGTAGGTGCTTTCTACAATTTTTCCAATGGAGATAAAGCCATTGGTAGTATAGGCGTGTGCAACAGCTGCGCCGGCGAAACCACCGATCAAAGTGTGAGAAGAGGAAGAAGGAATACCATACCACCAAGTAAGCAGGTTCCAGATGATCGCTGCGATCAATCCGGATAAGATTACCGGCAAGGTGATGAATTCTTTTTGAACACTCTTCGCAATTGTATTGGCTACTGCGTGATCCTTGAATAGGAAGAATGCAACGAAGTTGAACAAAGCAGCCCAAAGTACGGCCTGGAAAGGCGTCAATACTTTTGTAGATACAATGGTGGCAATTGAGTTGGCTGCATCATGGAATCCATTGATGTAGTCAAAAATCAACGCCAATATAATGATAACTATAACGAGCGTCATGAGTTGTAATGGTTAAAGTGAAAACTTAAGCGTACTTGATAACAATTGATTCGATCACGTTAGCCGCGTCTTCACATTTATCGGTAACTACTTCCATTACTTGATAAATTTCACGCTTCTTGATCACTTCTTTTGCATCGGGTTCTGTTTCGAACAAGCGATCGATACTCATATCAAAGATATCATCGGCTTGGTTTTCGATGCTGTTCACTTTCACCAATGCATCAGTGATGTTACGCATGTTACGCATGTTGCGCAATTCTTTCACAGCAACTTTAATTAAATCACAACCTTGCTCAATCATATCGGCCATTTTTTGAATGCCTTGATCGTTCGGGTTGATTTTATAGAAGTTGATTTTTTTAGCACTTGAGAACGTGTAATCGCAAATATCATCTAAGGCAGTAGCCAAGTAGTGAATATCTTCACGATCGAAAGGAGTGATGAAGTTTCTACCTAATTCGGTAAAAATTTTGTGCGTAAGCTCGTCGTTTTGGTGTTCGAGGTCTTCTACTTTTGAAATCAGAGCAGCGCGCTTATCGAAGTCTGGTTCGTTTACTACAGCCTTAAGTGTTTTACCCATGGCAGAAACGTTGTCAGCTACTTCTTCAAACAATGAATAGAAGATCTTGTCTTTTGGCATGAAAATCTTCATGAATGAATTGAGACCCATAGTTGTTATTTTTTCAAAAAGTTGGTTAAAAGTTGACTTGTACTTGTATTCTTAAAAAATTTCCTTTTTGCAAATTGCTTTTCGCTTTTGAATCTTCGAATCTTCTCTCTGAAATCACATAGCTTGTAGTAAGTTCAAAGTATTTGTTTACTTGCCATTCAAGCCCGGTTTCAATCTCTTTCACGTCGTATCTTCTTGAGTCGAGTTCGTGCTTTTTACCACCTTCGTATCGTTGAATTCGTGTGTAAGGTATTAAAGAACCACCATTAGCTCGATTAATTTTATATGAAATTGTGGCATATCCACCTTTCAAATTGGTTACTTCAATGGAATCGCTGCTTGGATTGTACTGCGGTCCTTTTCCTATATTATATTCTGCTTGTATACCTAAAGGTTTGGGATACAATACAAAGCTAGCTGCTGCACGTGTGTCGAGAAACTCAAAGTTGGATACCGCTTTCGTACTAGTAGATCGAAGATCTGTTGGTAGAACATATTTCCCGGTGTAAGCTTGAATACCCGGTTCAATTATTTGATCTTTCAATTTAAAAGGATAACTCAACCGAGATACAATGTGTAAGGTGTTGTTAAGTTCTGCACGATTGGCTGTTTGCCCATTATAAGCTCCGAAAGCAAATACACCGTAATCACCTGATCCCTTTAAGTTGTCGGCAACCAAACTTGCAAAGAGCTTTCTTGTTGATTCGGGTGCCCAATAGAAGAAAGCTCCTAAATCACGTTCGTTGGATACGGCACTGTTTAAGGCATCTGCGCGATCGAGTGGAAGACGGTTTTGTGAAGATTGCATATTCTCAAAACCAAAGGGCACTTTACTTTGTCCCACTCTTAGTCTAAACTCATTCTTTTTATCAAAACCAATATCTACGTAGGCGTCACGAAGTTGAAAAATGTTTTGAGTGGTTCCGGTAGAACTACCAAAGTCAGGTTGTATATATATATATACGTTGTTGGCAATTTGACCACTGATGATGATGCGTCCCCGACGGATAATGAAACCACCTCCTTCACCAATAGAGCGATCACATTGCTCGCATTTTAGTTTTGGGTTTGTTTCCAATAAACGGTTGTACCGAACTTGCATGTACCCTCTGATACTGAATGATTCATACCAGGGTTTCTTAACCGGTTTGGGAACACTAACTTTCGACGAATCGAACTTTTGACCTTCGGCTATGTTCGCCAAATTTGTCAATAAAGCACTGATTACCAGCACCTTTACAAAAGCGTTGCTCATATTATCTTAAATTGCGATGCAAAAGTGCAGTTTTTCCTCTCGGTAAACCAGAAACCTGTATTACCAAATTGTTAACTCTGTTAAGAAATTGCCCCGCCAAGAATGGCAGGGCGTTGCAATTTTAAGATAATATATAAGCCTTTATAGAGGCCATAGATTATTGTTCCTATATAATTAATAAGAACGTGCAAATATTAACGATCTATTTAAAGTATATGTAAACAGAATATTATCCTAATATTATCAAATGCGTTTTGGGACATTCTTTTTTAGGTTCTTGGCATCAGTTTACAATTCGGTAACATTAGGGCAACCATTCGGTAACATTGGGGTAACGATGTGATAACAGTGCAGAACTAGTTTTGCGCCAACAAAATGATTTAGTTGTGAGCAAAATTTCTGCACTGTTTCTTTTTATACTAATGTCGCTGACAGCCCTTGCACAAACGGGTAAAATCAGTGGACGTATTCTTGATGAGAAAAATCAGCCGGTTGCCGGAGCAACTGTTAAAATAGTTGGACTTAGTGGTGGTGTTACTTCTTCTAATGATGGTTATTTTACCATCAACATCAATGCCGGCAAAAAATACAATTTAGAGATCACTGCGGTTGGTTATGAAAAAAAGACCATTGAAGATGTAGAAGTAGTAAAAGGTGGTGTAAACGAATTGAGCATCACACTGAGCTTTTCAAAATCAAACCTTTCTACGGTAACTGTTACGGCACAACGTAGCAATGCAAGAAGAGAAACTGCCGCTTCTATCATTTCTTTCCAAAAGAACACCAATACAGTAGCTTCTGTTATTTCAGCTGAAACCATCCGCAGATCTCCTGATAGAAATACCGGTGAAGTGTTGAAAAGAACGCCGGGTGCAAGTATTCAAGAAGGCCGCTTTATTGTAGTACGTGGTTTGGCCGATCGTTACAATCAAGCAATGTTGAACGGTATCTTGTTAACAAGTACCGAACCCGATCGTAAAACCTTCTCTTTCGATTTGATCCCTGCTTCAATGATCGATAATATCGTGATCAATAAAGCATTCGTTCCTGAATATCCAGGTGAGTGGGCTGGTGGATTGATTCAAGTAAACACCAAAGATATCCCAAGCGCTAACTTTTTCAATGTGCAGTTGGGAACCGGTTTCAATACGCAAACCATTGGTAAAGATTTTTACCGCGACAAACCCGGCAAATACGATTGGTTGGGTATCGACGATGGAACGCGTGCCTTACCTTCAAGCTATACTACAAAAAGCGAATTCGATTTACTTACATCAGCTGAAAAAACAGCGATCGGCAAGCAAATGCGCAATGCATGGGCTCCGGAAAAAATTAGTGCTCCTTTCAACGCCGCTTTTCAAATGAACGGTGGATTTACTTCCAAATGGTTCGGAAAAACAGTGGGTGGAAGTATCGGGATCTCTTACAATAAAAGCAATCGTTTTTTAAAACTAGACAATAGAAGCAACAGTTTGGCTTCGGGGATCTTTAGTACTAACTATGATTTTCAAGACGATCGTTTTTCTCAGAACATCACCGTGGGTGCTCTCGCTAGCTTCGCAGTTCAACTGAACTCGTTTAATAAGATTTCTGCAAAAGCAATCATCAATACCAATACAACCAATTCTGTCACTAATCGCTCGGGTATTGATTATACCAGAGATGAACTATTGAGAGGAACTGAATTGAGTTTCAAACAAAATACTTTCTTCACTACACAATTAGCCGGTGATCACAGTTTGAGCAAAAGTTTGAAATTGAAATGGTACGGCGCTTTCAATATTTTAGACGGTTACATTCCTGATCAAAGAAGAATTCTTTATTCTAAATCTACTATAGGAACTGATCCTTACAAATTGGTGATTTCAAATTCACTTTCTCAACAAAGTGGTAGCCGTATTTACCAAGATTTGAGTGATTATATCTATACAGCCGGTGGCGATTTGAGCGAAAGCTTCGAACTATTCGGACAAAAGCAAACCGTAAAAGCCGGCTACATGTTGCAAATCAAAGATCGTTTGTACGATGCAAAATTGTTCGCTAACTATTTGCCTTCAGACAATGCAAACCTGAGATTGCAACCTGCCACTACCGTGTTTGATTCTACTAATTTTGGAAACGGAACGGGTACTTTGTTTGGATTCGATGCTATTAAAGGAAGAAACTTCCGCTATCTCGCTAATACCATCTTAAACGCTGGATTCTTACAATTCGACAACCAATTCGGATCAAAATTGAGAGTGGTTTGGGGTGGACGTTTCGAACACTACGATCAATTGGTAGGAAGCGTGAAAACTTGGGATCCTCGTCATACACATACAGTAGTTCAGGATTTCTTGCCCGGATTGAACGCAACTTATAAAGTAAATCCAAAAACCAATATTCGTGTATCCGGATCACAAACGGTGATTCGTCCTGAATTGCGCGAGTTGTCGTTCTTGAATATTTACGATTTCGAATTGAATGCCTCCGTTCAAGGTAATCCCAACCTGAAGCGTACCAAGGTTACTAACTTCGACTTGCGTTACGAGCTTTATCCTCGTTCGGGTGAAGTATTCAGTGCAGGTGCTTTCTACAAATACTTTGCTAACCCAATTGAGCAGATCTTCAACGAAGGAAGTGGCGGTGCTTCCACCTTCTCTTATCAAAACCCTGAAAAGGCTAACACTTTCGGTCTTGAGTTAGAATTGCGTAAAAAACTTGACAAGTTAGGATCAGCCTTCAAAAACTTTACAGTACAAGCCAATGGTGCTTATATCTATAGCCGTATCAAAGACCAAGGATTTAAAGTAGACCGTCCTTTGCAAGGTCAGTCTCCCTACCTCGTAAACGTTGGTTTATTGTACGATGTAGAGAAAGCCGGATTGAACATTACCTTATTATATAACAGAATTGGAGAGCGCATTTATCTAGTTGGCGACTTGAGCGCAGGTGCCGGTTCTCCTGATATTTATGAAGCTCCTCGTGATTTAATTGACTTCCAAGTGGCTAAGAAAGTATGGAAGAAGAAAGGAGAGTTTCGTCTGAACATTTCTGATATTTTAAATCAAACACAATATTTCTATCAAAACGCTGACTCAAACACGCGCTACGAGAAAGGAAAAGATGCGGTTCGCTTCTCTAGAAAATTCGGTACCGGTGTTAACCTCAGTTTCAATTATTCATTCTAAACTTTTTAATAATACATCAAAATGAAGAAGTCGTTATTTTACTCCCTTGCCCTTGCAGCAGTAGCCGTAACAGGATGCCGCAAAATTGAAATGGATGGTGAGAAAGAAGTGATCATTGTTACTCAACCAGGTACAGGTACTACAGGACAAACAATTACATTGTCGGGAAGAATCAACGCCGACACTGTTTTGAGAAAAGCAAATACATATATCCTTAAAGGATTGGTTTATATGGTAGGCAATCATACCATGACTGTTGAAGCAGGAACTACCATCAAAGGTTCTTTTAGTGGAAGTGATGTGGCTGCTTTAATCATTACAAGAGGTTCAAAATTAGTAGCAGTTGGAACTCCAACAGAACCCATTATTTTCACTTCTGCAGCTACCAACCCTTCTTCAGGTGACTGGGGTGGAATTGTACTCTTAGGTAAAGCACCTATCAATACAAGTTTCAATGGTATTGCAGGATTGTATCAGGTAGAAGGTGGTGTTGACAATGCAAACGGAGATGGCTTGGCTGGTTCCGGTGATGCAGTGGCTCCAACTCCAATTGCAGACGATAACTCAGGTACTTTACAATATGTTCGTATTGAGTACGCAGGATATGCCTTCCAGCCTGATAAAGAATTGAACAGTTTAACCATGGCAGCAGTAGGTAGTGGTACTACTATCGATCACATTCAGGTTACTTATGCCAAAGATGATGCTTACGAGTGGTTTGGCGGCACTGTTAATTGTAAGTATTTGATATCTTACAAAACTCAGGATGATGACTTCGATACTGATAACGGTTTCAGCGGAAACGTTCAATTCGGTTTGGTATTGAGAGATTCATTGATTGCTGATATCTCTACTTCAGAAGCATTTGAAAGCGATAACAACGCGAGCGGTACAACGGCTACTCCAAAAACTTCAGCAGTATTCAGTAACATCACAGCCATTGGTCCTCGCGCTACATTAGCGAACACCGGTAACACCTTGTTCCGTGCAGGTGCACAAATCAGAAGAAACTCTTCAATCTCTATTTTCAACTCAATCATTATGGGATGGCCTCAAGGTATTTTGATTGATGCAAGTACCGGTTCTCCTACTGATTTGAATATAAATGACAGTACGCTGAGAATCAGAAATACAACATTGGCTGGTAATACAGTGAACATGAAGTATTCAGTGAGCAGCAGTGCTGCAACAGGATCTACAGATGCAAGTATCTTAAGCTGGTTCCAATCGAGCTATTATAATAATGATATTTTAACCAACTCAAGTGATGCGAAGTTGATTCAACCATTCAACTATACTTCACCTGATCCTACACCATTTGCCGGTTCAAACGGAAACCAAAAGATTTTGAATGGTGCTAGTTTTACCGATCCTAAATTAGCTTCTTCTTTCTTCACTACCGTAACTTTCCGCGGTGCAATTGCTCCTGCCGGAACAGAATCTACTTGGTGGAAAGGTTGGACTAAGTTCGGTGCTAACTAATAAGTTTAGAATTTCCGATAGTTTGAAAATCCCGCCATTTGGCGGGATTTTCTTTTCATGGTATGGTAATACGCTCGTCACAATGCGTTAATAAGCCTGTTCTATCTTGCAGGCAGTTTATGAACAATGGTTAGATTTTAGTATACATTTCTCATGCGACTGTTAGCGGTCCCGATGTCTATCGGGACTTTTGTTTTTAACAGCCGAGATAATTAATAATTAATAAGTAATAATTAATAATGTAACAGCCGTGCTAATTAATAATTAACAATTAAGAATTAATAATTGAACAGCCGGGAGTCAGGTTGATTTAAATACAGATGCTAATCTGTGGGAATCTGTAATAATTTGAGATATCTGTGGTTAAAAAAATACATGAGACTCTTTGCGACTTCTTTGCGCTCTTGGCGTTCTCAGCGGTGAAGCCTAACTCCTAACACCTAACCCCAATCGCTACCAAATCATTACCTCTTCATTAACAAATTGCAAATAACATTACCCTATCATTAACAATGTGCACCGGTGCACGAAAAAATACCTGCACGCTTACTTTTGCGAATAATTGTAAAAATGACATTTATGACCAAAATTAAGTACGGAAGTCTCTTGCTTTTTCTTATTATGACTTCCCTGTTCTCCTTCTCGCAATCGCTCCGCACACTCAAAGGAACGATTTCTCAAACAAACAATCTTCCCTTGTCAGGAGCCACGGTGAAAGTGAAAAGCACTGGTGCTGCAACTAGCTCCGACAAAGCAGGAAACTTTGCTGTTCAAGTAAATGCCATAGATACGCTACAGATTTCCTTCGTAGGGTTTCAAACCCAAGAGATTGCCGTAGGAAATCAATCTACTATTGCTGTTTTAATGCAAGCCACTTCTTCTGAATTAGCGAATGTGGTAGTAGTAGGGTACGGTTCCCAAAGTAAAAGAGATGTTACCGGTGCCGTTAAATCAATCAAAGCTGAATCGTTCAACAGAGGCGTTATCAACTCCCCTGAGCAATTGATTCAAGGTAAAGTAGCAGGTGTAAACGTTACCTCTTCGACCGGTGAGCCGGGTGCTCAGTTGTCGATCACAGTTCGTGGTCCAGGTGGGGTGAGAACCGGTTCTACTCCTTTGTTTGTTGTAGATGGATTACCACTCGATAACTCTTCTACCGGTGGTGCCGGAAACCCTTTGAATTTTATTAACCCTAATGATATTGATGCCATCGACGTATTGAAAGATGCGTCTGCAACAGCTATCTACGGTGCTCGCGGTGCAAACGGTGTTATCCTCATCACTACTAAAAAAGGTAAAGCAGGTACTTCTACGTTGAACTATAGTTCTGCATTCACTTTCTCACAAGTTGCCAATAAAATTGATGTGTTTTCTGCGGCTCAATACAAAGCTGAGATTGGAAAGATCAATGGTACATTGGTGGATAAAGGTGCGAATACCGATTGGCAAAACCTGATCATGCGCAATGCATTCACTCAAGAGCATAACTTGAGTTTGAGCGGTGGTAGCAATAAACTCACCTACTATGCATCTTTCAATGCGCAAAAGCAACAAGGTATTATTAAAAACAATGACTTGGATCGTTATACCGGTCGTTTCAATGCTACTCAACGTTTTTGGGACAATAAATTGGTGATCGATGCGAATGTGAACGTGTCTCGCACTTACAACTTGCGTCCTCCTGTTTCAAGTGTAATAGGGGATGCATTGGCCAATAACCCTACTTATGCTCCTTATGATTCGGCAGGTAATCCCGCTCGTTACCTCGATTTGAATAATCCATTGGTGACCTTCCAATTGGAAAAAGATGTTACCACTATTAATAGAACCATAGCAAACATTTCTCCTTCACTCCGTTTATTGCCCGGTTTGGTGTACAAGTTGAATATTGGTGTAGACAACTCAACTTCTGTTCGTGATATTCAATCATTGCCTAGTACGGTACCCCAGCGTGATGGTCGTTTAGACAACTTCACCAGTTCAAACCTCAATACCCTAATTGAGAACTATTTGACCTACGATTTGAAAGTGAATGCGCACAATATCAGTGCGTTGCTCGGATTTTCATATCAAAAGATAGAATTGGCCGGTAAGAACTTCAGCATTAATAAATTCCCCAACGCTGCTGTAGAACCTATCAATAATCCGGGTTTAGGTCAAGAATTGACTTTGGCGAACAACAAGCCCGGTGGATATGCAATTCAAAATGAACTACAATCTTATTTCGGTCGTATCAACTACGCTTACATGGGTAAGTATTTGTTGACGGCGAATTTCCGTGCCGATGGTTCTTCGAAATTTGGTAAGAACAATAAGTATGGTTATTTCCCTTCTTTCAGTGCAGGTTGGAGAATTACTGAAGAGAAATTCATGAAATCCACTCCATTCTCAAACTTGAAATTGAGAGCGGGTTGGGGTTTAACGGGTAACCAGGAAATTCCTTCTAAAATTACCCAAGCCTTGTATACTTCAAGCGTTTCTGCTTCTACTTCTTATCCTTTAGACAATAGCGCCAACTATCCTGCCGGTACTACATTTACCCGCTTAGCAAATCCTGATATTCAATGGGAGGTTTCTAAGCAAGTGAATGCCGGTTTGGATTTTGGATTCCTCAATGGCGATTTGAACGGTTCGATCGATGTATTCCAAAAGAAATCGACGAACATTTTGTTGGAAGTAGTTCCTGCCGATCCTATTCAACCTGCCGGTACGGTTTGGACGAACGTGAAGAACATGGAAATTGTAAACAAGGGTTTGGAATTGGATTTGAACTATCGTCATACCACTAAACGTCAGTTTACGTATGGTGCTGGTTTCAATATTGCTTTCTTAGACAATATCGTTAAGAACTCGCCTTACTCTGTTATTCCTTCAGGATCTGCATCGGGTTCAGGTTTAACTTCTGCTACCATCAATGGGTACATCAACAATCAGCCTATTGGTACTTTCTTCTTGAAGCAATTCACTGGAATTGATGCAAGTGGAAACAGTAGTTATAAGGATGTAGACGGTGACGGTATTATCAGTGATAAAGACCGCGTAGCAGCAGGTTCTGCCTTGCCTAAAACCATCTATGCTTTCTATTTCACTGCCTCTTATAAAGGTTTCGACGCAAGCTTGAATTTCAACGGGGTTTCAGGTAATAAGATCTACGATAATACGACGAATGCCTTTTTCTACAAGCTCCGATTGTTCAAAGGTTTGAACACTACTTCTGAGGCGTTGAACTATCCTACAGAAAGCACCAGTAACGCAGCTCCTGTAAGTTCACGTTTCTTGAAAGACGGCGCCTATTTGAGATTGAACAACGCTAGCATTGGATACACGTTGAATGTAAGAAAGCTTCATATCGACAATTACATTTCAAACTTGCGTGTGTCTCTTACAGGCCAAAACCTTTGGGTAAAAACCAAGTACGATGGATTCGATCCTGAGGTTAACAACGATCGTCAGATCAATGGAGTATTGAGCTACGGTATTGATTACCTCTCTTACCCTAAAGCACGCTCTATCATTATTGGATTACAAGTAAGCTTCTAAAATAATACGTTATGTTTAATAAAAGAATTGCAGTAATTGCGGTGCTCACTTTAATGTTTTCGTGCACCAAATTAAATGAGAAGATTCTCGATGAGACTTCCGTTACAGGACAAACACAAAAGCAAATTGCCGATGGTTTGATTGCGCCGGTATATGCGCGTCTGCCGGATATTTATCGTCACACCACTTATTTCGCTTTACAAGAAATTTCTACTGATGAAGCGATCCTCCCTTACAGAGGTGGTACCGATTGGGGTGATAACGGTATCTACATTTCATTGCACAAGCACGAAACAACCAGTACCGATCCCAACGTTCGTGATACATGGAACTTGATCACTCAAAGTTTATCAAGATCTGTGGTTGCTATCAACGCGTTAGCTGATAACAAAGATGCGAATGCAAAAACCTATATCGCAGAAGCAAGAGCCATGCGTGGTTTTTACAACTGGTTGGCTTTGGACATGTTCAATCTTGCTTTCATTAAAGAGAAGCCGGATGATATCTCTAAATTGGTTCGCGATAAAGAAGCATTGGATTATATCATCTCCGATTTAGTAGCTGCTGAGTCTGATTTAACTACAACTACCGGTCCCGGTCGCATCACTAAAAATGCGGTATACGGTTTGTTAGCTCGTATTTATTTGAATGCATCTGTGTACCGCGATCGTTATGCCGCAACACATACTTTCTCTGCCGATGATATGGATAAGGTGATCGATTATACCAATCGCATTATCAGTTCCGGCACTTATGCTTTAAGCAGTGATTATTTTTCAATTTTCAACGATGATAATCATAACAATAAAGAGTTGGTATTTGCAGTAGATCAGAGAGCGGAATTGAACGGTCACAACCGTTTGGCATATTTCTCATTGTCGGGCGATCAGTTTCCTTTAACTGCTTATCCGGCAGCCAATGGTACCGATGGTCCTGCCATTACTCCCGATTTTTACAATACATGGGAAGCTGCTGCGGGTTCAGTAGATCCTTCTTTAGCTGATCCACGTTTTTCTCAAACCAATTTGGCGGTTCAGGCCGATGATACCTGCGTGAAGGCTGCAGATTTCAAAATGAACCGTGGTATTTTAAGAGGACAGCAATGGGGATTGATCCGCGTAAGTGGTGCATTTGAAAAATGTGCAAACGGAGATTTCAAAGTTGCTAAGCTTTACAACGTAACACGTAACAAGCCAACTTTGGCCGTTAATTTCACGAAAGCAATTGACTATACTGCTGAGGGAAGTAACTACAGCACCGGTTACCGCGTTTTGAAATTCCAATTCAGTGCGAAATCTACTTCAGGTAGAAACTTCGGCGATGCTGATATTCCCATTGTACGTATTGCAGATGTGTATTTAATGCGCGCTGAAGCGAAATTGAGAAAAGGAGATAATGCAGGCGCATTGGCCGATGTAAACACTGTACGTGCCGCTCGCGTTAATGGCACTGTGAAAGCAGCTCCATTGAGCGCAATTACCTTGGAAACATTGTTAAGAGAAAGAGGTTTTGAATTGTATTGGGAAATGCATCGCAGAACAGATTTGATTCGCTTCGATAAATACGAAGGAACGTGGACGGAAAAAACCAACACGAACAAAAACATGCGTGTGTTCCCGATTCCACAAACCGCTATTGACGGTGCTTCGAATATCCCCAATTACTTAACTCAGAATCCGGGCTACTAAGCAATCGATAGATCAAGTATGGTACAATCAGAAGGAAGTTGGTGAAAGCCACTTCCTTTCTTGTTTCACTCATTCAATAATAGATGTATGATGAAGACAAAATGGAGTATTGTTTCTTTATTATTCGTAGTGATTTGTTTTGTTTCCAATAGCGCAACAGCCCAGGCTCCGGTATTGGCAGATCAAGGATACACGGGTGGATCCATTCCGGAGCTAGTGAAAAAGCCCAATGCTTTACATTTCCTAGTAATGGGCGATTGGGGAAGAAATGGAGAAAACCATCAGAAAGAAGTGGCTGCTTCAATGGGCCGAGCTGCACACGACTTAGAGGCTTCTTTCATTATTGCAACAGGCGATAATTTTTATCCGAGAGGGGTTCAAAGCACGCAAGACTATCATTGGATCAGTTCTTTTGAGTCGATTTATACTGCTCACAGTTTGTATGAAAAATGGCATCCGGTTTTGGGCAACCACGATTATGGCACCAATCCCGATGCGCAAGTACAGTATTCAAAAATTAGCAGTCGCTGGGACATGCCGGCTCGCTATTACACAAAAACCTATCGTGCCGACACAAGCTCGGCATTGTTTGTATTTCTTGACACCGATCCAATGGAGAAATTATTGCGCGGCGACAAGCCCGATGGATCGAAATACGACTCCACCTATTTAGCAAAAGAGTTGAATTGGTTAGACAGCGTACTTCGTTCATCGAAAGCTCGTTGGAAAATAGTAGTGGGCCATCATCCGCTTTATACAGGCGGTTGGAGAAAAGACACAAAAGAAACGCAACGTTTGCGATCAACCTTGGAGCCGATGTTTGCGAAGTATAAAGTAGCTGCTTATATCTGTGGTCATGAGCACCATCAGGAATTGATAGTACCCACCGGTGCTACAACTTATTATATTAGTGGGGCCGCTTCAGAATCGAGATTGGTAAACGGCTATCCGGACCTCACCAAATTCAAATCATCGGATCAAGGGTATATGGCTTGCTCGATAACAGCCAACAGTCTCTTCGTGCAATTCATTAACTTTCAGGATAAGATTTTGTTTAGTTATGAACAGAAGATAATTAATAATTAAGAATTAATAATTAATAATGGGGCTCTGAAAGATGTGTATTGGATGGGAAGGGCGCTAGAGTTTTGAATGACGTTTAATAAAAAATTCGGGGGATGACAACCTTGCAGAGGTCGCTTATCGGTTTAAGAAGTAAATACAGAAACTGAAGAGGAGCAATCGCTGCGTTATCGCTGCGAACCTTGCGCCGCTGCGGTGAAAAAATATACGAGTAACTAGTAATTAAGAATTAATAATTGGGCTTCGTAGGATGTTTACTGGATGGGAAGGGTACTGGTGCTTTGAATGACGTTTAATGTAAAATATAATAAACCACAACTCTGTGGGGGCGTACATCAGTAGCACCGTTAAACGATGTGCAATGCGATTGACCCTGTAGGGGTCACACATCAGTAGCGGCGAAAAATGTGAACAGTGCCACCGACCCTGGAGGGGTCGCATCTTGGTAGCCGCGAAAAACGTGAACAGTGCAATCGTCCCTGTAGAGGCGCATATCAGTAGCACCGTTAAACGATGTGCAACGCGATTGACCCTGCAGGGGTCACATATCAGTAGCAGCGATAAACGATATGCAGTGCAAACGACCCTGTAGGGGTCGCACATCAGTAGCAGCGATAAATATGAACAGTGCAAATGACCCTGTAGGGGTCACACATCAGTAGCGGCGAAAAATGTGAACAGTGCCACCGACCCTGGAGGGGTCGCATCTTGGTAGCCGCGAAAAACGTGAACAGTGCAATCGTCCCTGTAGAGGCGCATATCAGTAGCACCGTTAAACGATGTGCAACGCGATTGACCCTGCAGGGGTCACATATCAGTAGCAGCGATAAACGATATGCAGTGCAAACGACCCTGGAGGGGTCGCATATTAGTAGCACCAATAAACGATGTGCAATGCAAATGACCCTGTAGGGGTCACACATCAGTAGCCGCGATAAACGTGAACAGTGCAAACGACCCTGGAGGGGTCGCATATTGGTAGCCGCGAAAAACATGAACAGTGCAAACGACCCTGGAGGGGTCGCACATCAATAATAAATTCAAGGCCTTTAAAAACGAACATATGAGATTAATGATAAGAAAGATAGTTGTATTAATTGTGTTTTCCATTCTATGTTGGAATAGCCGTGCACAAACGCAATCATTCGGGCATTCGCACAACGATTACGAAAATAAAATTCCATTTTACGAGGCTTTTTTCGCCGGAATGCGTTCCATTGAGGCGGACGTTTATTTCTGGAAAGACAGTCTCCTAGTAGCGCACGAACCAAAAGACATTCGCGTTGACCGTTCATTACGTGCGTTATACCTAGAACCGCTTAAAAGCATCATTACAAAAGATGGTAATGAATTGAAGAAAATGGGGCCGAAAGGCTTTCAACTGATGATCGATATTAAAACAGCTGCTGTCCCCAGTTTGAACGCATTGATTCAACAACTGCAACAATACCCGGAAATCATTAACAGTGAATACATTCGTATTTCAATTTCCGGAAATCGCCCATCTCCCGACACCTATACTACTTACCCGGATTTTATTTGGTTTGATGGTGAAATACAAAAGACATACTCCCTCGATGCTTTGACATGCATCGCTATGATGAGCGACAATTTTGGTAGCTATGCGGCGAAGTGGAATGGAAAAGGAAGAGTAAGTGCAGAAGAAGAAAGAAAGATTGTGGCAGCAGTAACCAAAGTTCATCAATTAGGAAAGAAGATTCGTTTTTGGAACAGTCCCGATAACATCAATGCCTGGTATCATTTCTCAGATTGGGGTGTAGACTATATCAACACGGATCATTCCACCAAACTATCCGAATTTCTGAAAACCTATCCAACCCGGTCTTATACCAATGCGGTGCAATCAAAAATCTATCAACCGAAATATAAGAACGATGGAGCATCCAAGCCGGTAAAGAATGTGATTCTACTTATTGGAGATGGAACAAGCTTAGCCCATTGGTTTGCCGGATACACAGCCAATCATGCCTTCTTGAATGTATTCAATATGCGCTCTATTGGTTTGTCGAAAACTTCTTCCGCCGATAATTTTGTAACCGATTCGGCGCCCGGTTCTACAGCTTTCGCTTCCGGACAAAAAACCAAAAACCGCTACGTTGGAGCCGATACCAATGGATTACCTCTCTTACTTTTGCCCGCTATCTTTGACAAGCGTGGAATGAAAACAGCTTTGATCACTTCAGGTGATATAACAGATGCCACTCCCGCCGATTTCTATGCGCATCAATCGGAGCGCTCTAAATCTGATGCAATTTTGCGCGACCTTCTAAAAGCATCCATCGCTTTTATTGCTGGTGGATATCCATCTAACATTCCCACTTCATTACAAGACTCTGTAAAAGTAAAGTTTGATGTAGTAGCCAATTTATCTGATGCGAAAAAGGGCTTGAAGCCGGTATTGGTTAGTGATTCCAACGCCTATAAATCAATTTTACAAGGTAGAGGTGCATGGTTAACCGCTGCCTTCGAAAAAGCGGTTTCTATTGTTCAAGGTCCCAGGGGATTTTTTATGATGTTAGAAGGCGCTCAAGTAGATCATGGCGCTCATGCGAATGATCTTCCCAAAGTTGCAACAGAAGTGATCGATTTCGACCAAGCAATAGCAGCAGCTATGAAGTTCGCAGATAGCAATGGAGAAACACTCGTAATTGTTACTGCTGATCATGAAACAGGAGGATTAACGCTTTTAGATGGCGACTATAAGAAAGGATTCATCGCCGGACAATTCGCTTCCGATGATCATTCCGCTATTCCGGTACCTGTGTTCGCCTATGGACCCGGTTCACAATATTTCAGAGGGGTGTATGAGAATACAGAGATTTTTAGGTTTGTGTTGAAAGCGATGGGAGTTAATAATTAATAATTAACAATTAATAATGGAACAGCCGAGATAATTAATAATTAACAATTAATAATTAATAATGGAACAGCCGGCAGTCAGGTTGATTGAATACAGAGGCTAATCTGTGGTAATCTGTAATAATTTGAGTATTCTGTGGTCAAAAAATAAGAAGACTTTGCGAAATCTTTGCGTGCTTCGCGCACTGCGGTGAACACCCCAAGCAGCGAAGCTGCGCAAAACTTAATAACTAAAAACTCAATAACTCAAAACTTGATCTAAAAGATATCTGTGGTTAAAAAATACATAAGAGACTTTGCGACTCCTTTGCGGTCTCTGCGCCTTTAGCGGTGAATGTGTTTCCTAAAGCCCAACGCCTAATGCCTAGCACCCTAAAGCCTAACCTAATTAAACATCAACTCCGGATAATTAAAATCCAAACTGAAATCCATATTCGCGCATTTCGCCATTAGCAAATCCACAATTTCTTGAGTAGAATAATGATACTTGTGATCAATTGGTTGATCGTGGTATAAGAAATCATTCATGCCATCTTTAAAATCATTCCCCAAGTCATCGAAGGTTTTCACGCCCAAATTTCTCAATGCTGCCGCATTGCACTGCTGTTCATACTGCCCTTTAATAGGAATGGCAATTAGTTTCTTCTTCAAAGCAATGGCTTCAGCAGGCGTTTCAAACCCACCACCGGTGATCAATCCATCGCAATGAATCAAGCTTTCATTGAAAGCCTGTTTTCCAACAGGGATATAAGTAATATTATCGATTCGAGTGGGTTCGTTTCTTTGATGAGAGAAAATTTGAAACGACACATCTTTGTGTTTAGAAAAAATAGGGTGCAAAATTTGATCGCAATAAGCAGGCAGATACACAGTAATGTATCCACCCTTCGTAGGTTCAGCGTTCAGGATCTCAGATTTAATAACGGGGGAGTAGATAAAGTCATCATAACTATCGAAATGCAACCCTATGTATTGATTTGCCTTGGCGTAATTCTTTAAAATCCATTCTCCCACAAAACTCTTCTTGCCCGGCCGTGGTGTTTTTTCCGACATAAAACTAGCCTGGTGTCCAAAATTCACAGATGCTTTCTTCTTTCTTGCACATGCCATGGCCGTTACGCTGTCGAAATCATTTAAAACCAAATCGTATTTTTCAACCGGTAATTCATTAACTTCTTTCCACAATTGAGCAGGATGAAAATTCTTTACCAATCTTGTAAAGTCTAAGCTTCCGGTGCAGGTATAAAACAAACTGATGCCTTTGCTTCTGTATTTAATTGGCGCATCCAAGCTAAGGGTGCTGTTCGCTCCACTCAAAAAAATATCTACTTCTCCATATTTCTGTAAGAATGGGAGTAGTTCCATAGCGCGACTAATATGTCCATTTCCGGTTGCTTGTACTGAATAAAGTATTTTCATGGTTTAAATTGCTAGTGAGTTAATATAGAAGCTGATCTCATCTGTGATCACGTTGGTATGGGCTTTCATCGGAGTGAAATTTTGGGTGAATTCTTTTTCGTCGTAGGTGAAAATGCTCCACTCGCTGTTTTTATATTCTAGTGAAGTGAGGTGTTCCACCCAATCGCCACTGTTTAAATAAGTAACCGAACCTTGTTCATTTGAGATCACACGCTTTTGTGGCTCGTGAATATGTCCGCAGATAACGTAATCGTATTTTTTTTGAATGGCAATGGTAGCAGCCATTTCTTCAAACTTTTCGATCTTCAGCGCTTTGTTAAATCCTTTCATGATTTTTTTGGAGAAGGATACCGGTTCTTTTTTCAGCAAGCGCATTATGGAATTGGTCCATTTATTTAAAAGCAACAAAGAAGCGTAACCGGTGCTGCCTAATTTAGTAATGATGCTGGCTCCATTCTTGGTTGTGTGATCAAATACATCACCGTGGAAGATCCAGGTCATTTTGTTGTTGATCTCTAGCACCAGTTTATCGGTGAGTGTAAACTGACCCAATTGCAGATCTGTGTATTTACGGAGCATTTCGTCATGATTGCCCGTAATGTAGAACACACGGGTTCCCTCATTCATCATTAAATTCAGCACTTCTTTAATAACGGCCAAGTGAGCCGGAGGGAAATAATGTTTGGAGAATTGCCACCCATCAATGATGTCGCCGTTTAATATTAAGATGCTTGGTTGTATACTTCTTAAATACGCAACCAATTCCTTTGCTTTACAGCCGTAGGTGCCAAGGTGGATATCGGACAACACTACTACATCTAATTTTCGTTTTTCCATCAGAGTTGGGTTTCACAAAGCAAGCATATCAATCTTACTAAACTATTAGCTCTATATTATGTAACCATTAAGCCTGTGTGAACATTTTATTACCACCACTGCATTTTAACATGTTTTTAATTTGCTAACAGTTCGTTAAGGCTCCGGTCACAATCCCTTCACAAATCGGTAACACGTTACAAATACTTTCGCAGCATCAAGCAAAAATCAAAATCAACTGATATGAGTAATTCCTCTTTCAGCCTCAAAACACTGATGTTGGCACTGGTAATGTGGTTGCCAATTGCAGTGTTTGCACAAAAATCGATCTCTGGAAAGGTCCTGAATTCCAAAGATCAAACACCTGTGGCTGGGGTGTCTCTCGTTGTTAAAGGAACTTCTGCAGGAACCACTACCAATGCAGATGGTCAATTTTTCTTAAAAGCAAATGTGGGCGATGTAGTTGTAGTGAGCGGCATCGCAATCAAAGAAACAAACTTCACCGTTTCAGCTTCTGCTAACTATTCTGTTTCAGTAGAAGTGAATCCTCAAGCATTGAACGAAGTAGTGGTAACCGCTTTGGGTATCAAAAAAGAAACCAAGCGCCTCGGTTACTCGGTTCAAGAAGTGAAAGGTGCTGATCTCGTGAAAGCGCGTGAACCAAATGCGATCAACGGATTGGTTGGTAAAGTGGCCGGTCTCTCAGTTGGCGCAAGTGCCGAGATTCTCGGTCGCCCGCAAGTTTTGTTGCGTGGTACCAGTCTTACCTTCTTCGTAGTTGACGGGGTTCCCATCAACTCAGATACTTGGAACATCAGCCCGGATGATATTGAATCCTATTCAGTTTTGAAAGGACCAACTGCTGCAGCTCTTTATGGTAACCGTGCAGTGAATGGCGCGATCATCATCACTACTAAGAAAGGTTCAAAAGACAAAAGAGGTTTCTCTGTAGAATACAATAGCTCAGTAATGATGGAGAAAGGTTTCAACTCTTTCCCTAAAGTACAAGATGAGTACGGTCCTGGCGACCATGGTCGCTATGCATTCGTTGATGGCCGCGGTGGTGGCTTGAACGATGGCGACTATGATATCTGGGGTCCTAAATTCGAAGGACAATCCATTCCTCAATACGATAGCCCAGTTGACCCTGTTACCGGTGTGCGTCAAGGAACTCCTTGGGTAGCACGTGGTAAAAACAACCTCGGTCGTTTTTTACAAACAGGATTGCTGACAACCAACAATATCTCGGTTTCTTCCAGCAATGAGAAGTCAGATCTTCGCTTCTCTTTAACTCATACCTACCAAAGAGGGATTGTTCCGAATACACAATTGAATGGTTTCAACTTCAACACTTCTATTGCTCACAATTTCAATAGCAAACTCCGTTTTGAAGCCAATATGAACTACAACCGTCAGTCTACTCCAAACGTTCCCGATGTGAACTACGGCCCTAACAGTATGATCTATAACATCGTTATTTGGGGTGGTGCCGATTGGGACATCGACGACATGAAGAATTACTGGCAGCCCGGTAAAGAAGGTGTTCAACAAATTTATGCTGAATACCAACGTTACAACAACCCATGGTTTTTGGCCAAAGAATGGTTGAGAGGTCACTACAAGAATGACTTGTACGGTTATGCAACCTTAAGTTATAAGATCAACAAGAACCTCGACATCATCGGTCGTTCTTCAGTAACTACTTATGGTTTGTTGAGAACAGAAAAATTCCCTTATTCTGCCACTACTTATGGTAGAGAAGAAGCAAGAGGTGACTATCGTGAAGACACTCGTAACCTATTTGAAAACAACACCGAAGTGTTGGTGAAATACAATCAAAATTTCAAAGGTTTGAATGTTTCAGCAGTAGGTGGTGGAAACGTACGCACCATGCGTTACAATTCTAGTTTCGTTACTACCGATTATTTGAACGTTCCCGGTATCTACACTTTTGCAAACTCTAGAAACCCCATCGTCGCTTCTAACTTTAGCTCTCAGATGTTGGTTCAGAGTGTGTACGGTTCATTGGATTTGAGCTACAAAAACTATGTAAGCTTGAATGCTTCTATTCGTACAGATAAATCATCTGCTATCCCAGGTTCTAAACCAGGTACCTACCCTTCAGCAGCAATTAGCACGGTGATCAGCGACTATGCAACGATGCCTGGTCCTATCTCTTTCTTAAAATTGAAAGCATCGTATGCCAATGTTCGTGATGGTGGTACTTCCGCTTATATCGGACCTTCTTCTTACCCTATCGGATATGGGGCTGCTTATCAAACATCGTATGATGGACCAACCTATTCTTTGGTGAGCAAAACTTATAATACTCGTTTGGATTATAACAATACAAGTGCAGCCTATTATACTGATAACTTGTATGATGATATCCAAACTGCTGCTCGTTCTAACTACGAAGCCGGTTTCGACATCCGTTTCTTGAAAAACAGAATCGGCTTAGAAGGGGTTTTCTTTACTTACGTAGATGGACCTCAAATCTTCCGTAACCCGATCTCTCAAACAACCGGTTATTCAGCTATCTATATCAACGCAGCGAAATACCAAACCAAGGGTATGGAGTTTACTTTGAATGGAAGTGCCGTAAAAACTAAGTCGTTCAGCTGGGATGTATTGGTCAACTGGTCTACTTATCGTCAAACCTACGCAGAACTTCCTGCTGACTCAATTTTGGTGGGTGATATCTATGTGAAGAAAGGTGATCGTTTAGACTTGTACCAAGGTCAAGCATTTGTAAGAACACCTGATGGAAAAATTGTAAACGATGGTGGCGGACGTCCTATTCGTTATCCTAAAAACCAAATCTTGGGTTATGGTAATCCTGATTGGGTATGGGGTGTTACGAATAAGTTCCGTTACAAAAACTTCAGCTTAACCGTTCAAGTGGATGGTCGTGTAGGTGGTACTATGGAAAACTACCTGCGTCGCCAAACCTTCCGTGGTGGTCGTCACATCGAAACTACTCAAGGTGCAATGGGTGAAGCTCGTTATCAAGACTACTTAGGTAACAAAACGTATGTTGGTGAAGGCGTAGTGGTAGCAAGTGGTACTCCTGTTTACGATCCTGTAACCGGTCAGATCACTAACTACAAAGATTTAACCTTCGCTCCAAATACTACAAAAACGTATTTGCAAGATTATATCAGCCGTTACAATTCAACTGCTGAAGGAAACTTGATGAGTAAAACTTTTGCAAAAGTTCGTGAAATTACCTTGGGATATACACTTCCTGAAAGCTTTGTGAAAGGAAGTTTCATGAAATCTGCATCGGTTTCTTTTGTAGGACGCAACTTGTTCTATTTCGTGAAGAAGCGTAACAACGATGTAGACATCGACCAATACGCAGGTTCACAAACCTCTAGTAACCTCCAAACGCCTACTTTAAAGCGTTACGGAATCAACATCAACATTGTATTCTAATACATAAACTTAGTAAACATGAAATCTAGAATCTTAATAGCCGCTGCTGTTCTCGTTATGGGACTTATGGCTTGCGATAAAAAGTTTCAGGAATTGGAGCAGAATCCAAACAGCCCTGAATCCGTTCCGGCATCTCTTGCTCTGAATGGTGTTGAAAACAGCATCTTTATTGAACCCTGGGGTATTGAACACCGCTGGAATCAATTCGCTTGTTGCAATTATAACTACTATGGTAACCAAGAATACAACTTCGGTGGTGCTACTTTGTACTACACTACCTTGAAGAATGTAATTAAAATGGAAGAAGAAGCAAAGAAGTCTGGTGGTAAAGACGTAAATCCTTACACAGCCTTAGGTAAATTCTTCCGTGGTTATTTGTTTTATGAAATGACGATGCGTGTAGGAGACCTTCCTATGACTGAAGCTTTGCAAGGAAATACCAATCTTACTCCTAAATACAATACACAGAAAGAAATCTTTGTACAAGTATTGAAATGGTTGGATGAGGCGAATACACAAATGGCACAATTGATCACTGCTTCTGATAATTCTTTGTTGGGTGATTTCTACTTCAACAATGATTTGAAAAAATGGCAGAAGGCAGTAAACAGTTTCCGTTTAAGAGTATTGGTAAGTTTAAGTAAGAAGGACGCTGATGCAACTTTGAACATCAAAGCCGATTTTGCAAAAATATTGTCTAACAAAACCAATTACCCCATCTTCGAAAGCATGGACGATAACTGGCAGTATGTGTACATCAATCCATTTAACAAGTACCCTACAAGTCCTGATAACTTCGGTTTTGATGCTACTCGTTACAATATGTCTTCTACCTATTTGGGAATCTTAACTGCCAACAAAGATCCCAGAACCTTTGTTGTTGCGGATCCTGCAGGCTCAAAATTGAAAGCCGGCTTGGCTCCCTCAGATCATGCAGCCTATGTAGGTGCTAGCCCTGCAGAAGATTTGGCTGATATGAGTTCTAAAGCAGGTACCGACAATGGTACCGGATTTTCTCCCGGTCAGTATTCTTTTTACGGTCGTAAGCGCTATTACAGCACTTATACAGCAGAGAATACCATGATCGTTGGCTATCCTGAAATGTGTTTCAATATTGCTGAAGCTATCAACAGAGGATGGGTATCAGGCGATGCTGAATCTTGGTACAAAAAAGGAATCCAAGCTTCTATCGGATTCTACGGTATCAAAGAAGGTGCAAACACATTCTATTATTTGAAACCCGGTGGTAAAGTAAGTGAAGGCGGTGATTACTACAGTTTTGCAGTAAGCTTCATCTTCAATGATTACTACAACCAATCATCGGTGAAATATGCAGGCAACACCGCAACAGGTTTGAACCAAATTCTGACTCAGAAGTATGTTGCTTTCTTCCAAAACTCAGGTATGGAAGCTTATTACCAATACAGAAGAACCGGTATCCCTGCATTTGCACAGAATGGTCCGGGTACGGGCAATAGTGGAAAAATTCCTAAAAGATTTCAATATCCCGGAACTGAGCGTACCACCAATGGTACAAACTTGGCAAGTGCTTTAAGCAGCCAATTCGGTGGTTCAGACGATATCAACAAAGAACTTTGGGTAAATCAATAATGGTTATTAGTTAAATTTATAAGGGCGTAACGAATAGTTGCGCCCTTGTTTTAAATCTAGAAGTATGCAAAAACTTTTCTTTTCACTTATATTGATCGTTGTAAACATGGCAGTATTTGCGCAACGCAAAACTGAAAACGTGATCATCGTAACCCTCGACGGCATGCGCTGGCAAGAAGTATTCAAAGGCCTCGATCCGGTTTTAGCGTCTGACAGCAGTTATGTAAGAGACCGCGACGATTTGAAACGTGACTTTGGTGCTGCTACTCCTGAAGAAAGTAGAAAAAAGATCTTTACGTTTTTCTGGAATACCATCGCTAAACAAGGTCAACTTCACGGTAATCGTACGCTCAATAGCACAGTAGACAATGCCAACAAATATTGGTTTTCCTATCCCGGCTACAATGAAATTTTCACCGGTTATCCTGATACAGCAGTCAACTCTAACGATAAGACCTGGAACAAAAACATCAATGTGTTAGAGTTTTTAAACAATCAATCGGGAATGAAGGGTAAAGTAGCTGCTTTTACAACATGGGATGTGTTTCCGTATATCTTAAATAGACAAAGAAGCGGCCTCTACGTAAACGCAGATGCTGATTCATTCAATTTCAATACGCCTACTTTAAAAATGCTCAACGATATGCAGTACCTCGCGCCGCGTCCCATCGGCGTGCGACCTGATCTTATTACATATATGGCTGCTCGTGAGTATTTAAAAGCATACAAACCAAAAGTATTGTACATCTCTTTCGATGAAACGGATGATTTTGCTCATGGCGGCTTGTACGATCAGTATCTAAAAGCAGCTCATGCAGAAGATGCCATGATTGGCGACCTTTGGAACATCATTCAATCCATGCCTGAGTACAAAGACAAAACCACGCTCATTGTAACCACCGACCATGGAAGAGGAGATAAAGTAAAAGGAAACTGGCGTCATCACGGAGAACGTATTGAAGATGCACATGAAATTTGGATTGCTGCCATTGGACCTGATATGAAACCACTGGGTGAAGTATCGAACGGCCCCGGGCTCTTCCAACAACAAATCGCAGCTACCATCGCACAGTTGCTTGGCTTTCAGTTTACAGCCAACCATCCGGTAGCTGCACCAATTCCTTCAATCTATAAAAAATAAAAGATGGATTTAGTACATGCCATACAAATAGCTGATGAAATCATCGGGCTCTATGAAAAGCATGGTGGCAATGAGTATGCAGGTGAAGCCGTAACCCAATTGCAGCACATGTATCAGTCTGCAGAACTGGCACGTGAACAAAACAGAGAAGCTGACATCATTCTTGCAGCCTTCTTGCACGATATTGGCCACATCTGCGTTCACGCCGAAGAAGAAAACCAAATGAACGGATATGGCACTAAGAACCACGAAGGGGTTGGCGCCGAATTCCTCGCTAAACATGCTTTTTCAACTCGTGTTATTACTTTAGTAGAAGCACATGTGGAGGCAAAACGTTACCTCACGTGGAAGCATCCCGAATATTACGATCAATTATCTGAGGCCAGTAAAATTACACTAAGCTATCAAGGTGGTGTAATGAACAGCGAAGAAGCAGCCGAATTCGAACAAGACCCTTTGTTTAAAGAAAAAGTAATCATGCGACATTTAGATGATGAAGCAAAAGATCCTTCTAAACCTGTGGGCGATTTGAGTTTTTATCGTAGATTGATCATTCAACATTTACAACAACAAAACTGAGTAATGGCAAAATATAAATTGGTGGTGCTGGATATGGCCGGCACTACCGTAGTTGATAAGGGAAATGTAGCTGCTGCTTTTATCGAGGCTTTTCAATTCCACGGAATTAAATTAGGAAAAGAAGAAGTGAATTTTGTGATGGGATGGAGAAAGATAGATGCTATCACCAAATTGCTGACCGATCAAAAGAAAACCGGAATTGTTGGCGGCCCTGAATTAATCAACAGCATTCATACGCGTTTCGAAAACAATATGGTGGCTTTCTACAAAGCAGATCCTGATTTGGCACCACTACCTTATGCAGAAGAATTGTTCTCAAAACTTCGCTCGCATGGTGTGAAAGTAGGATTGAATACCGGGTTCACTAAACCCATCGCTCAAACGATTGTAGATCGATTGAATTGGAACGATAAAATTGATGTGATGGTAGCCAGCGATGAAGTTCCGGAAGGCCGTCCTTATCCCTACATGATCGAGAAAATGAAAGCTTTGTTTGGTGTGGAGAACAATGCTGAAGTAGTAAAAGTAGGAGATACAGAAGTGGATGTTCAAGAAGGGCGAAATGCTCAATGTGGATTAGTGGTTTCTGTAACAACCGGTGCCTATACCAAAGAGCAATTGGCATCCTATCAACCCGATGAAATCATTGACAGCCTCGCTGCTTTGGAACCGATGATTCTTTAATGAGTACACTACCCATAAATAAGAAAGCCGATTGGCAAAAAGCCGTTTACATCGCTATAGTGGCGTTTGTAACTTACGCTTCTGTTTATGCCTATCGCAAACCCTTTACCGTGGCTTCTTTTGAAGGCATCAGCTTCTGGGGTGTGCCTTATCAAACTTTGTTGATCATCAGTCAGGGAATTGGATACATGCTCAGTAAATTCACAGGCATCAAATTCATCGCAGAACTTGGTAGAAAAGCGAGATGGAAGCCCGCATTTTTATTGATCGGCACGTCCTGGTTGGCTTTATTGATCTTCGGATTGATTCCTGCTCCCTATGGTATGCTTTGTTTATTGTTGAATGGATTTTGCTTGGGCTTTCTCTGGGGCATCGTTTTTAGTTATGTAGAAGGAAGAAGAACCACCGATTTTATTGGAGCTGCTATGGCAGTAAGCTTCATCTTTGCAGGAGGCTTTACCAGAAGCGTTGCTGTTTGGCTTCGAGATGCTTTTTCCATTCCCGATGTGTGGATCGGCGCTGCTACCGGATTGGTCTTCTTTCTTCCCCTTGCACTTTTTTTCTTTTTGTTAGAAAGAGTGCCTGCTCCATCAGAAGAAGATGTGGCGGAACGACAAATGCGCATTCCAATGTCGCGCGAACAACGAAGAAAAATTCTCCAACAATTTGGATTGGGATTGTTAATGGTAACCATCACCTATGTGCTACTAACGGTAATGCGCGATATACGAGACAATTTCATGTCGAACATGTGGAATGAACTCGGTTACGGAAAGAAGCCCGAAAAGTTCACTCAAACCGAAACCATCACTTCCATCATTGTATTAACGGTGATGTGTTTGTTAGTGCTGATTCGAAACAGCTTCAAAACATTCTTTATTATACATTCTGTTGTAGCTGTTGGATTTGTGATAGCAGCCGGTTCTTCAATCGCCTACTTTCAAGGATGGATCAGCGGTGCAGCTTGGATGCAAGGAGTAGGGCTAGGACTGTACATGGGTTATATTCCCTTTAACTGTATCTTTTTTGAACGATTCATCAGCGCTTTCAAAATTGCAGGGAATGTTGGTTTTCTGATGTACATCGCCGATGCATTCGGATACATGGGAAGCATGACGGTGATGCTTACCAAAGAGATCGCTCGCGTTCAAATGAATTGGGTGAATTTTTATGGAACGGCTGTAATTATTGCCGGCGTGTTGGGTTTGGCAGGAGTATTAGGTTCCTATATTTATTTTAAAAAACAAGCAAGTTTGCAAACTCATGAGTAAGTCTGCTATTGTAATAGGTGCGGGTATTGTTGGCTTGGCCACAGCGCGCGCATTGTCGATTAAAGGATTTGATGTTACCGTTATCGAAAGATCCACCTATGCAGTAGGTGCTTCTGTTCGAAATTTTGGAATGGTGTGGCCGGTTGGTCAACCCTCAGGAACCTTGTACCAACGTGCTTGCAGAAGCAGAGATATTTGGAAAGAAATTGGCGACAGCGGCGCCTTCTGGTACGAGCAAGCAGGCAGTTTACATTTAGCCTATCATCAAGACGAATGGGAAGTATTACAAGAATTATACGAACATTACCATGCAGAACGTCCTATTCAATTACTTACTGCTGAACAAGTAGTAAGCAAATCTACCATTGCACAAACCGACAAATGCTTGGGTGCACTCTGGAGCTCCGACGAAACCATTGTTACTCCTTATAAAGCCATCGCATCTTTACCAGGCTATTTAAACGAAGCATACGGTGTTGAGTTTATATGGGATACAGCTGCTACTGAAGTGAGCAGTCATAAAGTGAAAGCTGGCGGCAACTATTACGAAGCAGATTTGATTGCAGTATGTAGCGGAGCCGATTTCGAAACACTCTACCCTGAAGTATACTCGAAACAACCCATTACCAAATGCAAGCTTCAAATGATGCGTTACAGCGCATCGTCTTCCGATAGAGTAGGGGCGGCGCTTTGCGGTGGATTGAGTTTGATTCACTATAAAAGTTTCACAGTTGCTGCTACTTTGGAAAAGCTGCGCGATCGTTATGAATCAGAAATGAACGATTATGTAAAGAATGGAATTCACGTCATGCTTTCTCAAAATGACGAAGCATCTATTACGCTCGGTGATTCCCATGAATACGGACTCACTTTTGATCCTTTCGATAGAGAAGACATCAATAAACTTATTCTCGATTACCTCCAACAATTTGCAAATATTAAAGGCTTCTCACCTCAAGCTTCTTGGCACGGCATTTATGCCAAATCAACCATTGGCGCTACTGAAATTCTCCTTAATCCTGAACCGGGCGTTCATATCATCAATGCATTAAGCGGAGCGGGAATGACTTTGAGTTTTGGATTGGCAGAAGAATGGAGTAGTGGAATTTGATAATTGGTAAATGTGTTCATTGGTGAATGTGACCCTGATTTCAACTAACTCACCAACTCTCAAATTAGTTAGCCGTTCTGCTTACGCGCAAGGGTAAATCCAATCGTTGTTCCCACATCAGGAGTGCTTCTTACATGCACGGTTTCACCATGTGCTTCTATAATGTGTTTGCAAATAGCGAGACCTAAACCGGTACCCCCTTTATCGCGCGAGCGCGCTGAATCGGTTCTATAAAATCGTTCGAAAATGCGGCCCAAATGTTCTTCTTCAATACCTATTCCATCATCACTTACCTCAACAATTACATGTTGCTCATCTGTATTGTAAACGCTGGCTACAATGGTTCCGTTTTGCTTGCCGTATTTGGTAGCATTCACCACCAAATTCACCAATACCTGTTTGATCTTTTCTTTATCGGCAAAAACTGTAATGGGGGCTTCGCACCCTTTTTTGATAGAGGCTTGGATGTTTTTCGCTTGTAATTTTATCGACAAAGTGTCGTACACTTCCTGGATCAAATCTTGGATCACAAAATTCTGTTTATACAACAATTGCTCTCCACTTTCCAAACGCGTGATCTCATCCAAATCGCTCACTAGATTTACCAAACGAGCAGTATTCTTCGATGCTTTTTCCAAAAATCGTTTGGCCACTTCTTGATCTTCCATGGCTCCATCCAAGAGCGTGTCTACATATCCTTGAATGGCAAAGATGGGAGTCTTGAATTCGTGAGCAAGGTTTTGTAAGAATTCTTTCCTGTAGGCCTCATTCCGTTGGAGCAACTCAATTTCTTTTTGTTGCTGCTCGCCCCAAGCTTCCACATCTTCTCTCACTTCATCAATACTTTTCTTAGGTAGAATGTATTTGAAATACACTTCTTCTCTCTTGGTAGCCTTTTTTTGATGAATGAGTTTGTAAATGAGTTTGATCTTGCGATAGATAAATTGCTCGAGCGTCACCAATATTAATGCAAAACTTCCGATCCATACAATCACCAAACTTGCTGTACCGATGCGCCAATCGGAGGTAATACCCCAAATGCCGAGTGCAATCGGTATTGAAAGTATACAAGCTGTAAAAGCAGATAACTGACGGGGAGAAAGATTCTTGGTAGACGCCATAGTGTCAAAGCTACTAACTACAAATCAAATTTGTAGCCTACTCCTTTAATTGTGGTGATGCAATCCAAACCCAATTTCTGACGAATCTTACGAATGTGCACATCAATGGTTCGGTCCCCAACAATCACTTCTTGACCCCAAATCTGACTCAATATTTCATTTCTTAAAAAAACACGTCCCGGGCGGGATGCTAGTAGATTCAATAATTCAAATTCCTTTTTTGCCAATACCACTACTTCACCTTTTACCTTCACTTCGTACTTGTCGGCATCGATCTCTAATTGGTCAAACTTCAGTTGGTGGTCATTCTCGGGAACCGGTTTGCTGATTCTTCTAAACAAGGCATTTACCCTGCTTACCAATACTTTCGGACTGATCGGCTTGTTTACGTAATCGTCGGCACCCGTTTCTAATCCCTTAATTTGGCTCGACTCGTCGCTTAATGCTGTTAGGAAAATGATCAATGTATCTTTAAAGGACGACTGACTTCGCAAAATTTCACACACTTCCACTCCATTTCTCTTCGGCATCATAATGTCGAGGATAATCAATTCCGGCTTGAACATCTTTGCCTTGGTCAAGGCCTCGTCTCCGTCTTTTGCCGTGATCACTTCATACCCTTCTTTCTTGAGGTTGTACTGAATAATCTCGAGAATATCCGGCTCGTCATCCGCAATCAGCACCTTTTTACCGTTCTCAACCATGCTTTAACAAATATTTTCACAAACCTAACACTTTGTTCATCAGTATATAGCCTTGGAATACAAGTTTACAATTTCTTAATACGACCGACCTGAAATTTAACAGCCGGGAAATAAAACCCTAACAGTTCAATAACCGTCTATTTTATTGCAAAATGGCCCGATTTCAGGCGTTAACATAGTAAATAAGTAGAAATTCTTAGCCTCATAAATACGTGAAAAGCAATAAGAAACGTTTAATTAACACGAAATGATAGTATTTTTGTTTTGTTGATCATCATGAAAAAATTCGTATACGCATTTTTCTTAGGGTCCTTCTTTATTCCCGCCTTGGTAAAGGCGCAAGACCCCGTCTCCTATAAAGTAGCCACCGACCGCCTGCTCTGGCACGATAATATTGACAAACAGCAAAAGAAACTTGTAGATGAAGCAGGTGCCGTGAAGGTATCTACCGAACCTGCTTTGAACCTA
>FRDC01002503.1_pt1 | contig 138712 bp, 125 predicted proteins | sample 1106171 | NCBI WGS metagenome assembly FRDC01 (sample SAMEA3930566, study PRJEB13176) | freshwater metagenome | biome: Drinking water system; feature: drinking water; material: water | place: Singapore | collected 2014-12-20 | reverse complement strand
AAATTATGGATGTCTAAGAGTACATATTGTAACTATTTGAAATTAAATATTAAATTAATATTATATAAATTATTCAACTGTGCGTTATAATGTATATAAGCAACTTAAGTAGGGGGTATCAATGAAGTCTTGTTGTTTTTTGTTGTTTCTCATTTTATTTTCACCACTGACAACAGTTGCGGCTAATTTTCCCCTGCAAATTATCCAACCACAAACAGGGTTAGGATTATCAAATAGATACTATAAAGCATATCCTGGGATACCTTATAAAGTTCCTGTTGGTATATTTGGAGGGTTGTATCCGTTTAGTTATTCGCTAACCGTATCGCCATCAGGGATGACTATTGATCCTAGCACTGGAATTATTACGTGGCTGACTCCCCCTGAATCTACTTCACCTTTTAGTGTTACTGTAAGAGTTGTTGATAGTGAAAACTCGGTAGCAACCGTTAGCTGGTCGATAACAGTAACAAGGGCAGGATTTTTATTTATCGACTCTCAAAACGGGGTTCATGCACTAGGGTTTGGGTGCACAGCAAATTGTGGAGACGGTAGTCTTAATCGCCCATTTCGCTCTTTAGTAGATGTGTACCGCGGCACAGATTATGCTGCTATGAACGATACAACGTACAATGATCAGTTTATGTATTTTAGAGCTGGAGTTTACGGACTAGAAGGATTCTTACCCATTTCCAGCGATCCCCAACAATACGAGTTAGAGTGGCGTGGTAATGCTAAACCGGTTGTTTGGATGTCCTTTCCCGGCGAGGCAGTTACGATAGATCATAATTTTTCGCCTAACTCTGTGCACCCATCTTATACGTCTGACAGTGGTGGGGCTTTTATCGATTTTCGCAATGGAAACTCTGACGATACGTTTATTCAAGGAATAACATTTCGAGACATGCGTAATCACGGATTTAGGTTAACAAATAACAGAGCAGTGTTTTTTGAGAACCATTTTGAAAATTTGGGCCCAGGCGCGGACGGTGCTAATAGTTCATTTATTATGTTTTCAGGTCGCGAATATGGATCATCTCGCAATATGTACGTAAGAGATAATACTTTTGACACCCTAAATACAGGCGCATTTATTAAAACCTACGGACTTACATATTCTGTTATTGAAAACAATCGCTTCAGCAACCCTTTAGGTAATATTTTGGAGGGTATTGCTTTAAAACATGCTGATCAGTTTGTTGATGTGAGATCAAACTCGTTTGATGGAAACTTTAGAGATGGTGCAATAAACGGTAATTGGAATTACGATGGTAATCTAGAAATACGATTTAATAAAATTTTGAATTCACCTGTTTCCTACTGTGACGGATGCGGAGTAGGGTTGCAAATTAATCATGACGGGTTGACAAATGGGCCTGTATTTATTCATAGAAATACAATTTATGGAACTGTACTGCTAGCGGCTGGAGTAACAGGTAATGGACCCATCAGCTTCTACAATAATGTTGTTGTAAATGAAAATTCCGGAACACCTGCGGGGAGCCAGATTACGTATACAAATGTAAGTGATACAACTGTCTTTAGAGCATATGATAATTTAGCAGGGAATATCGCGGCTAATTTAATTGATAGTAACGGTAATTTAACAGGCTCGTTTTTATCCTTTTTGGGTACACGTGGTTATCAAATAAATGCAAATCAGCCGAGCACAAGTACGCCACCAAGAAGACCAAACAATTTAAGGGTGCTTTAATTATAATCGAACGGAATTTAGCCAAATGAGTAGTACTTATTGTTTTAATAAGTGATTTTATTATCGCACGAGAGCTAGTGAAATCCCGCCAGCAAAAAACCAAAGGAGCAAGCCTTGAGTGAATGCTTTAGTGCCAACTTGCAATAGGGTTTCCCTTGTTAGTCCACACCCAATCAGGAAAAGTGAGAACTTCATACCTTTTTTTGCAATCTGAGCAAATTGGTTACCCAGGGGTTGGAGTTGAGGAATCCAAGTAACAAGTGCGGCCATTGCTATGAACCCTAAAATGAACCAAGGTTTTTTTATTGACGATTGTTTTTTTGAAATGCGGCTCCAAAAAAATTTTATCACAAACGCCAGAGGAACAATCCAAAGTGCGCGTGCAAGCTTTACTGTGGTTGCAATTTCTAGAGCATGATTTCCAAATTGCAGTGCTGCACCCACTACTGAACTCGTATCATGAATAGCGAGCGCGCTCCACATTCCAAATTGTTGCTCAGTTAAATGAAGACTGTGACCTAACCACGGAAAGAGAAACAGAGCGACTGAATTTAGAAAAAAAACTGTAGCCAATGACATGGAAATTTCAGTCGCCGAAGCTCCTATAATGGGTGCAATTGCAGCAATTGCACTGCCTCCACAAATAGCAGTTCCAACTGAAATCAAAAGAGAGATTGCGTCCTGAGTCTTGAATAGTTTACCTAGAGAAATGCCTATAAGGAGGGTTAGAGTAATACCTAAAAGAGTATAGACAAAACCCTGAGCTCCTACTTGAATCACAGTAATCAAATTCATGCTTCCACCTAATCCTATAATAGAAGCTTGCATCAACGGAGTCGTCCATTTTCGAGTAAGAAGACTAAAAGGATTTCCTAGAATTACTCCTAATATCATTCCACAGACCAAAGCGATTGCTGACGAAGTTTGTGGTAATAAACAAGATAAGAGACCTAAGATGAAAAATATTTGAGACAATAGCTGAAATTGCATTTCATCCTAGAATAACTGCATTTTCATAAACTGGCCATACTCTCCTTTGTGGATTTAAAATATTTTTAAGGCTTATAAATCGCCCAACCCTCAGGAACTTCATTTTCCCAAAGCATTTCTACTTCTGGGATGACGTCAAATTCAGCAAGTCCTGGAATATCAACTCCAGCCTTAGCGCGAAGTCTGAGCCAAAATCGTCTTAAAAACCAATCTTCATTGTGCTGCGGTGATACTGGCCCATTTTGGGAAGAGCTTTGAGCAAAGGCCTGATCCATAGATAGCATCTCATGTGCAAGAAAATCAGTTAGTGAATCATCTGTTAAAGCCTGAGTAGATGCTGAAAACGCAGCTAAAGCAATGGTCAAGTAATATTTAATTTTCATAAAAGTTTCTCCTATCTCCGGGTTAGAAGTTTTTATTAAAAAATGCTATTTGTGCTGTTACTGCGCCTGTTAAAGTAACTAGATCAAGTTCGCCTGAAATCGAGCTGTCATAGGACACACGAAGCTCATAAACCTTCCATGATCCCACCCCCGCTTGTATAGCTCTCTCTGCAAAAAAATGACCAATTTTGGCAGCTTTCTTAAGACCTTTTCTAAAAGCAGTTCGATCTATTTCATAAACGACTTCGTCTAATCCTCCAGAAAAGGCAATGTTTTTATTTTTTGCGTATTGCAAGTGAGTGACACTAGGATTTTTCTCAATCAAACGTAAAGGTGCGCTACTGAAAAGGGTAGGTGGATGAGGATTGACCTTTGGACGAGAGACATTACGTGTGAAGTAAATCTGCCCTACAATCCCAGCAGATCCTTTGACTAAACCAAGGTTACCCTTAGCTGAGACTCCAATCCCCATTCGCATAGTATGGGCTTGAAGTCCAGTTTCTTCAGTTTTCTGAAAAACTTCAGTCAAATCTTGAGAAATACTAGCAACCAGATTAATTAGTTCATTTTTAAAATTTGGGTTTTGAGTCAAATAAAGGGTCTGCCTGCCACCACTCAACATTTCTTTATGGATATTTTTTATTCTATGCCACTCAAAACGGAACCTAACTTCACCACCTAAATTTCCGACCGGCACAATCTTGCCAGAAGCATCAATGTTTAGATCGATTCTGAAGCGCGAAACCCACCATGGCAGATCAGATTGTGATTGATTCAAACTTTCAGCTATATATTGAAATTCAGTAGCTGCTTGAACAAGATTATTTCTCAGATCTGAAGAATTTTGAATTTTTCCGCTCGCAATGGCAGCTTGAATTCCGGGCTCGAGTTGCTCAAGAATGCTTTTAGGTTTTGATTCAGATGACAGAATAATATCAGCTTTAGTGTCTACTTCTTCTTGAGAAATTGCTTGAAGAGTTTTTGTTGTAGGTTGGAGTGGATATTGTTTTCTCCAATAAGCTCTTACTGTAGCAGTACCTCGGAGTAAAAGTGATCCTAACCACCCTCGTGCGCTAAGAGCTAAATCTGTAGTAAAAATTTCAGCATGCCATGGAACCCAATCCTTAGGATAGCCTGGAGGTGGGGATTGAGAAAAAAGAGAAAGATGAGGATTCTTAAGTTTATTTTCTACGGCTTGAGAGTTGATGACAAATATTTGATCTAAAGTGTTTGTCAGAGAGTGAGAGTCTTGATCGTTGGTTGAAATCGCTTCAAAAGTGTGTGCAAATTGCGGTCGATCTTCTGGTAAAAGATACCAGTCTTGAGGAACATTCCCTGCATCAGCAACAGAAATTGTGTGTAGGATGATTAGAAACCCAAGGCAAAATAAATTTAATTTATTTTTCATAAATTTTCCTTTTTTTAAGGTACTGAAGGTTCCACTGCGTTAGTAAAGGCTATGCGGAATCGGGGAAGTGCTCCCAACTTAATGATTGGACCAACTTTGATTTCCATATTGACACCTATTCCGACTACTACGGTTCTTAACATCCAATTCGAGACTTGAGAGGATTGGCGTTGAATAGCTTTCGTTGTTGATTCTTGTACAGACTGAATTGCTGTTTGGAGTTTGTCTTTATAAACTACCTCTGGAACAAATATTTCGATTGCCTGACCTTGCTCATCTATACCAATCATAGGTATGTCTTGAGCAAAACTAGATATTGAGCTGAAAAATAGAGCTAAAATAAAAATTTTCACTTTCCCCCTCCTTGAAGATCGTTAGCAATTTAATCTTCGAAATATAAAACAGATTAAAGTAAAGGAAAAATAATGTGTGAGTATCACTTGAGATAATTGTCAGGATTTGATTAGGGTCTGAACTTATAAGAAAAATATAAGAACCAGTTAAGAGACTCGACTTTTGAACTCACAAAACCGTTAGTTGTTGCAGAGCTTCAAAATGAAATGAGGTAATCCATGTCTAAAAGCTTTGCACTTATAAAGTCCACTCAAGCGGAGACACAAAAAAATAATAAAAATGATGAGGTACAAAAAACTCCCAAACATGGAGGCAATCCTCTTGAAAATATAAATTTACAATTCGATCGTGCTGCAGATTTATTAGGCCTAGAACAAGATCTTAGGCTTTTACTCAAAGAACCTTACCGTGAACTCAATGTTCAAGTTCCATTAAAAAGAGATAACGGAAAAATGGAAATTTTTCACGGGTATCGAATTCAACACAATGCGGCTCGCGGGCCCTATAAAGGTGGAATTCGATACCATCAAGATGTAGACCGAGATGAGGTTTTAGCTTTAGCTACGTTGATGACTTGGAAGACATCCTTAGTCAATATTCCCTTTGGCGGAGCCAAAGGGGGAATAGCAGTTAATCCACAAACTTTATCGCACCGAGAGTTGCAGGCTTTAACGAGGACCTATATTTCAAAGATTGATTTGATTATAGGTCCTCATCGTGACATTCCCGCTCCCGATGTCAATACCGATGGAAAAATCATGGCATGGATGATGGACGAATATGGGAAAAAACATGGTTACACTCCAGCCATTGTGACAGGAAAGCCATTGGCATTAGGCGGAAGCTTGGGAAGAACTGAGGCAACAGGAAAAGGTGTGGTGATTACGATCGTTGAAGCATGTAAAGCATATGGAATAGAACTGAATAAAGCAACAGCGGTGATACAGGGTTTTGGTAATGTCGGAAGCTATACTGCAAAGTTTTTAAATGAACTAGGTTGTAAAATTGTTGGTGTATCTGATGTGAGTGGCGGAATTTACTCAGAAGAGGGGATCAATATTCCAGAACTCATGCAATATGTTGCAAAGGAAAAGTCGATTAAAGGATTTCTTGGCACACAGCCTTTGACGAATGAGCAGCTTCTAGAAGTTAAATGCGATATTTTAGTTCCGGCTGCTTTAGGCGGAGTTTTAACTGCGAAGAACGCTGCGAGAGTGAATTGTCGATTGATTGCTGAGGGCGCAAATAATCCTACTACTCGTGAAGCAGATGTGATCTTTGATAGTAATGGAATTCCTGTAATTCCTGATATTCTTTGTAATGCTGGAGGTGTGACTGTTAGCTTTTTCGAGTGGGCTCAAAATCTCCAGCAATATCGTTGGGAGCTCGATCGAGTAAATGATGAACTCAAAAAAACGATGGTACGAGCTTTTCAAGAGGTCTATGAAATTTCAAAACTCAAGCATGTTAGCTTAAGAACCGCATCGTTTATGTTGGCTGTACAAAGAGTAGCCGAAGCTGCAAAAATGAGAGTTTTATGACCAGCTCGCTTTAAAACTCAAATCTCAAGCCTAAATAAAAGGAATTTCCAGTAATAGAAATATTGGAGTCTCCTCCGGTTTGACTTCGAAGTTCAGCTACTAGATAACTGCGGGAAATTTTATAATCCGTATATAGTGATGCTGCAGCTGAAGGTTCAAAGATATTGAGTAAAAGCCATGCTCCTACTACAGGACCTTGTAAGATGAAATTTCCTGAAGGTGCTGAAGCTGAAGGAAAATCAGCAGAGGGCTGGAACCGATAGGTGAAATATTCAACTGAGTATCCTGCTATTGGAACAATAGGTTGTTGTCGAAAGAAGCGAGCTTGATATCTGATTTGTCCCCCCACTGACCAAAGAGCTAAAGCGTGAGAGGTGACAGCATAGCCGAAAATTGGATAGGTAGAAAGAGAAGGACCTAACCCAATCACTCCTAGAGATTGTAAAAACTCAGGCTGGTATTCAAGCTGGATAGAAAGGGCTTTGGCGGTTTCGGTTTGAAACGTAACAAGATTTTGTCCCCCTAGACTATTATATGATCCTGCTAACTCAAATCCCCAATGAGGATGAGTGTACTGATATAAGGGAATTCGTGGGTCGCGCTCATCGGTTACTTGACTTGTTCTTTTGGGAGTCTCATCAGAATGAGTTTCTTTTATTTCAGGGCTGGGAGCGGGTGAAAGATCTTGTGTTTGCTGTTGTGGCAGTTCATCCGAAAGATCTTCAAGCAAGTCGTCTGCTGCAAATGCAGTTGAATTTAAAAAAATAACGCACAGGGTGACAACTAAATGAATCCAGATTGCTTTCATCTTCCTCTCCAGAGTATGATCTTTTGCAAAGGACATGTCAATGAAAGCAATTCAGTTTCCGTACGCGATCAAAAGCTTCATAGGATATCTAGAGGGCACACAAAAGTCTAAAAACACAATTAAAAACTACCGTTTAGATCTTCAGTCTTTCCAAGATTTTATCAATCGAACTCAGAAATTGAAGTCCAAGAACCTATCTGAGTTAACCAGCGCAGACTTAGAAGCATTTCATAACTATTTGAAAATGAATCGTTTGAAAACAAATACGCGTCGTAGAAAGCTTCTGACTCTGAGGCGGTTTCTGAGATATCACACTCAACGAAAAAAACTGCCACTCGATGTAGGCGTGAGTTTGCTAGCACCTGAAAAGGTAGAGAGAATCCCTTATATTGTTTCGTTGGCTGAGCTGATTGAAAAAATCAGAGCACTGCCTCATGAGACCGAACTCGATTCTAGAAATCGCGCTTTACTTTGGACTCTTGCAGAAACAGGTTGTCTAGTCAGTGAAGTTTCAAAAATGAAATTCCAAGATTGGGAGGAAAACAAGGTCAGGATTACAGGAAAATTGGCTCGCGAGTTGTCTGTTTCTTCAGAACTTTCTTATACAATCTCTCTACTTCAAGAAAAGAGTTTAAAGAAAAATGCTTCTATCTTCTTGGGCTTCAATAAATTTGGTTCTATGGGAGCCCCTATTACACCTAGAGGTGTGGAGCTGCTTGTGAGACTTTATGCAGAGAGACTAGGTTTCTCAAAAATGACCCCTAGAACATTTAGGCACTCAGCTGTTTTGTATTGGTTTCAAAGCAAGGTAAAAAAAGAAGAAATCAAAAGGCGTTTGGGATTGAAAACAGAATATGCGTTTCGAGTATATGAGAGTCTTTTTAAATCCAACTCCGCAGCCACATCCACTTTACAAACGAACTGATAGGGATCTGCGAGGCGGCTAGAATTGGGTAGAAATAAACAAACAGTGCGGCAGATAGAATCAAGTAACTCCAACGAATCCATCTCGCTCTCGCTAGCTCGCTGAAACAATAAGCCAAAGCAAAGCTTAAAATCATACCTGCAGGATAATAATAATAATAAAAACTCACTGCTCTAGGGATAAACATCCAACTTCCGTAGAAAAGAAGATAAAAATAAAGTACAAAAAATGTTTCTTTTTTCTTTTTTCTAACCCAATCCATTAGGCAGTAAGCTAATGCGACTAATCCAGTAAGCATAATGAAAGGATTGCCTACTAAGAAGACTCCTCGAACCCATTCTTGTTTGGCCCCAGATTTTTCAAATGCATACCAGATGGGTCTTTTCATAATCGCCCAGGTATACCACTGGCTCATGTAAGGGTGTGGGCTGACGACTCGCTTTTGGAGATCCCACATTTCTTTTTGGATAGTGAGCACTCTTGAAAACTCAAAAGACGGATTTTTTGCCAGAAGGTAGGGTGTGAAAGTTAAAAAATAAACAAAAATGGGAAGAGCAATCAACCAAAACAGCCACTCTCCCTTTTTTAACCCTGTCCAAGGTGAGGGCAGTAGGTAAGTCAGATGAACTTTTTTCCAATGAAGATTGCGTAGAGTCAATTTAGCTATATAAAGCCCTATCATCCCCCCCCAAATGACGATCGAAAACCATTTACATGAGGCTGCTAACCCTAAACAGACTCCTGTGAGAGCAAGATTTTTCCTAACATCCTTTACCGGAAGATGTCGGTCCCATGCCGTAGTAAATCCCACGCCTGCAAACACCAAAAATGCAAACATAAAGGTGTCCAGCATGGCAATTCTGGATTGGACAAAAAGTAAAAAATTCACAAGAGTTAACAATCCAGTCCATAGAGCAAGTTCTTGTTTTTTAAATAATTGAAGAGCCCAAAGATACATTCCTGAAAGGGTCAGAGCACCAAAAAGAACACTCATGATTCTCCAGCCAAAAGGGTTATCTCCAAAAAATACAAGACCCCACGCGATCAAAAGCTTGGCTAGAGGAGGGTGCTCTAAATTCCTCAGTCCATCAAGTGATAGAAACGCCTTTGCTGCAGGAATATAGTGGAATTCATCAAAATTGAGTGAGGTAGGATAGCGTACTTGCCAGACAAAAAGAAAAAAACCGCCCAAAAATAAGAGAAGAGTAGTCATGATTTTAACTGAACGGCTTGGCATCTCATTATTTTGCTATAAACAGTGCGTTATGTACAATAAAATGACTTGGTAAACGCTTCTGCGTCGGATAAAAGTCCTAGTTATGGATACATCATCTTCAAAATCTGAAACCGCTCTAAAACCTGCTCGCAATGAACCCTGTCCCTGTGGAAGTGGGAAAAAATATAAACGTTGTTGTGGAGTAGATGCGGAACCCCAGTTTACTACCGTTTCGCAGAAGCCATCAGAAAATGCCTTGAGCGGTAATCCATTTTTTGATCCCAGTAAAATGGACCCACAAATGATGTCTCAAATTTCTGAAGCAATGCAAAAACTTCCCAAAGGGCAGCTTCAACGACTTCAATCTCTGGTTCAAAAGGCAATGAGCGGAAAAGATGTTTCACGAGAGGCGGATGAGTTCGAGAAGGCTTTACCTCCAGGTGTGAGAGAGATGTTGATGTCCGCTAAGAATACGATTGAACTCACTGAGAAGGCGTCTAGTATCACACAGTCAGACCAACCCATGACTGAAGAACAGGCACGGGCGATTGTCGCAGCTGCCGCTGAAAAAGGTGAGATTCCAGCTGATCAGGCGGAGCAGCTTTTAGGCGAAAACCAAGAGCCTAAGCCCAAAGGTTTTGGAAAGCTTTGGAAAAGCTTCAAAGGTAAAAAATAAATGCCTAAAAACCCTGCGCTCATCGGTGTGATTCATCTCCCACCTTTACCTGGAGCACCTCATTCTCATGGTCATGAGCCTGCAATGATTTTGCAGGACGCAGGAGCACAAGCTTTAAAAGAAGCTGAGATCTTTATGAAAGCTGGATTTGATGGGATTATCTTAGAGAATTATGGGGATGCTCCCTTTTTCAAAGAGCACGTACCGGCTGAAACGGTGGCAAGTATGTCAGTGATTGCGGGAGCAGTTAGGCAATTTACTAATATAAAGGTAGGAATCAATATTTTAAGAAATGATGCTCTTTCAGCGCTTTCTGTAGCGGCAGTAACCGGGTGCGATTTTATTCGAGTTAACATTTTATCGGGTGTTGCAGCCACAGATCAGGGGATTATTGAAGGTCAGGCTGCCATTTTGCATCGAGAACGAGTTCGATTTCATGCGCCTGTTGCGTTTTTGGCAGATGTTCATGTGAAGCATTCAAAAAGCCTGTCGTCAGATGATATTCATTTAGCATTTGAGGAACTGGTGGAGCGATCATTTGCTGATGGAGTAATACTGACAGGAGCGACGACAGGTAGAATGATAGACCTAAAACAAATCCAGTCTTTGAGTAAAGTAGCTCAATCGCTCAAAACTCCCATTTATTTAGGAAGCGGTGTAACTTTAGATACAATAAGTGAAGTTAAAAGATATGTAGATGGGATTATTGTGAGTTCAGCGTTGCGTAAAGGTGGAAGAGCAGGTGCTCCACTTGAGGAAAAAAGGGTAAAAGAATTTATCAAGCAAGCGCATAAGAAAAAGATAGCAGGTAAGAATAAATGAGAAAAAGCATTAAGCTGGGGGGCTTATTGCTTGAGAAGTTTAAAAAAACTACCTTCCAGAGAAAAAATAAAAAACAAATTCGGGCTTGGAGTAAAAACTGGAGTAAGAACCAAAATAAAAGAAAAACCCTTACATTTTTCAGGCCGTCTTCTGATTTAATACAAGAACCTACAGAAAAGAAAGAATTGCCCCAAGTTTCTAACGTCAAGCCTTCTCAGACAGTAGATCTGGCTACAGGACTACTAGAAATAAATGAGATGATCCACCCCAACGATAAACTTAAAATGGCAATCGAGGGGTTCATTTTAGATCAAAGGTCTGCTCATACACAAAAAGCCTACACAAAAGATCTAAAGAGATTCATGAAGTATTTGCACTTTGTCCAATTTACCAAAGGCCCCGAGAAGCTGAATCGCAGTATAATTATTGGGTATAAAGATACATTGCTTGCCGAAAAACTGGAACATACGACGATTGATCGCCATCTTTCTACACTTAAAAGTTTTTTTAGATGGCTTGTGGAAGAAAATATCTTGATCAAGAGTCCAGCTGATGGGGTTCGGTTTATGAATCCTAAAAAAATTTCAAAAACAATTGGATTTACAGACCGAGAAGTGACTCAAGTTCTTGCTTTGCCTAATCTCCATACAAGGATTGGATCCCAACATTATGCAATTTTAATGATTTTATTTTATTGCGGGCTCAGGCGCTCTGAGCTTTGCCTGCTTCGCACCTCAAATTTAGGTTTAGAAAGAGGGCATCGAATTCTTAAACTCAAAGGTAAAGGAAACTCAGAGAGAGTCGTAGTCATGATCCCTACAGTTTGGAACGCGTTGAGACACTATTTTAGGATCACACAAAAAGATCCTACGAAAGACCAGTATCTTTTTACTCCAATCAGGAATAATCGTACCGGCGATTTAGACAAGCCGTTGGATCCGTCGATGATCTATTACATCGTTGTTAAATACGCGAAAGAGGCAGGGGTAGCTAATCAAGTTTCGCCCCACTCTTGCCGCGCCACAGCTATTTCTAATGCGCGCGATCACAATGTCCCTGACCGCACGATTCAAGAGTTTGCTGGGTGGGCGTCTCCAGATATGATCACTCGCTATGATAAACGTAAGAGTTCTGTGGAGAAATCCGCGGCACATTTTATAGCTTATGGCGCTGAGAAGGGAAGCCGTGTGCCCGCCTCTGGTGAGCTTACCGAGCCCCATGATGAGAACCCAGTAGAGGATCCCCAAGGGATCGCCTATTCAGACTTATAATTTGTCAAAAAAATGACTACGAAAAGATAGAAATACGCGGATGCTATGAACTTTCTATTCACGATAAGAAAAGTTATCGCGAATTAAAGTGCATTTTTCTGATTCCTTCCTAATCAGTTTGTTTCATTCTTAGTTAGACTGTTGCTAAGCAAGAGTAGGCTTCAAAAGGATTCATCGTGTGGGTCTTTAAGGGTATAATCAGGTTCAGGTCAAGGGAGGGAGAGTAAACTTGATTTTTTGTTTTTTTCTAGCCGTTTTATTTCAACAATCTCTTTTGTATGCAGAGACTACAAAAAAAACACCTTCCTGCAATCCAGAAGCGATTAAGAGGGAGTTAAAAAAATCTTTGGCTGTGGACCCGTCTCTTTTAGTTCCTTATTTAAAGAGAGAAAAGTTAGCGGGTTTTTCAGAGGATCAGCCATTTTTTCTTCCACCTGCTCCATTGAGTCAGAGAGTTCCACCAGATTTTTTCATTTCTAAAAAAGTTATAAAATATAATTCACAGGCACCTGTTAAACCTGGAGAACTTAAGTATGCAGGGCATTTTGCACGGTATCGTGATGCTCAGGCGCTAAAAGATCTGTCCGATGATACTTATATCTATTTGATCGATAAGCGTGGAAGAGTTCTTTATAGCTCTAGATCTCCTGATTTATCTATTGATCTTTCTCACGAGGACGCACGGTATTTAGCGACTCATCGCAGCCTTTATGAGCAGTTTAAGATTGTAGACCCAAACGTGGAGATTGTAGGAGCAGGAGAGTTTAAGATTATTCATGGACAGGTGCAGAGTTTAAATAACAAAAGCAATACATTTCAGGGTAATGCGCAATCTTTAGCTGTTTCAAAAAAAGCATTGAGAGGCTACGGCCTACAGATCACAGAAAGAACACAAAAAGGTGAGTATTCTAAACAAATTCCTCAACCCGTACATCTAGAAGAGTCACAAGCTGTACAGGTGTTAATAGAGAATTACCAACGACCACAATATCAGCAGATGAAAGATGTCTATAAGTTTCTGTATGAGTCTTTTCCTAGCACCGTAGAAGCTCCAGGTGCTCCTGATAGTAAAAGTCTAAAAAAACTAACAGATCGAATTCTAGAAAAATTTAGACAGGCCAAATCATCTGAAAAAGCTGCTGAGGAAGAGAGCATTTACAAGGATACTATTTTTTTGATTAGTTTTTTAGAAAAAGAAGGGCCACTTTACGCTATAGAAAGATTTCAAAATCGCAGCAGCAGCGAAATAGCTCAAATGGTGAGTATTATAAAAAACAGTGTAAACGATATAGGAACTCTTTCTCAGGTCAGTACTGCGGCTCCTGTTGTCACCGTTCAAGAGAAAATACCTAGTTTTTCTAGTTCTCCTAGTTTTCAACGACCCAAGGTAAAGCCCCAATCCGATAGGCTCCAGACACATTCACGAGCAGTTGACTCTCAAAAAAGAAAAAAAATTGCTGCTGAGGAAATTGAAAAGGAATTAGCTGTGTTCCAAGGGTCAGATTCATTGAAAAACGCTTTACGTGTTGGGTTAGAAAAATTAAATTTGCATCAACGAGAGTTATTTTTGAGAGTCGTCTTGAGAAATCGAGAGACTCATGAAGAGCTTATGCAAGCAATGGGTTTTCAAAGTGAGAAGGATTTTTTAATAAAAAGAAAGCTGGTTATTAATCGACTTCGTATTGAATTTAAAAAAAATTATCCTGAGCACCTAAATGAATTTGATACATATATCAACCAACGTTTTAAAGAACCTTAATCCTGCCACACTCTGTACTCTAACGTTCTTTCTGGATTAAAAAAAACACGACAAGTTGGAGGAAAGAAATACCAGCGAGAAGGGGAGATTTTCATCTGAATGTGGGCTTCTAGCTCAACGTGAAAATCAAGACCGAGGGCTTCCTCTCTCACTTTAGAAAGTTCGACATACTTAGGAAGCTTTGCGCAATATTCTTTTAATAGTGTTTTTCTGTAGCGTGCAAAAGTAAAAAGAGAAGCTGAAGCCAGCAAAATGATTAAAATCGACACACTAAGCCATCGCATATTGCTAGTTTAACATAGAATATTCGAGTATATGCAGTTTTGGATCTTACAGAGGGGGTAGGGGGATGAAAAATCTAAGCGTATTTTTAATTTGGGTAGCAACCACAGCATTTGCTGCAGAGGCACCCAAAAATTTTCATGAAATAAATACAGGTTTGTTTCGTGGGGCACGACCAGGTGAAACCGGTTTAAACTACTTGGCTGATAAAGGGTTTAAAACCATTATGAACATAGATAATGACGATGAAGCTATTGCTTTCGAACAAAAAAGAGCAGCGGAGTTAGGCATGGACATGATTTCCAAGCCTCTTTCAGCATTCAAGCCCCCTCATCACTCTACAGTGGATGAGATACTCGAAATAATCAGCGATTCTAAACGTTATCCGCTTTTCTTACATTGTAAGCATGGGGAAGATCGAACTGGAATGATTGCAGGACTCTATCGGGTGGAATACCAGAATTGGTCGCCTCAAGATGCATACGAAGAGATGAAAAACCTTGGGTTTCATAAGGTTTTAGTAGCATTAACTCATTACTTTAAGCGTCGGACAGGGTATGATGATCTGAGATCAAAACCTTGGTTGTCTTTTAGCCCGTTTGAGCTAAATATGAACATAGAATAAAGAGGGTATAGAGATGAAATTAAATAGTGTTTTTTTTGTAGCAGCTTTGATTTTCAATATGAACTATTCCTATGCCTATCTGAGTGCAGAAGGTACTCCTCAGTCGCCTCAAGGGGATGATTATCTACCTGTGAATAATATCCTCATTGATTCTAATCCATCTCATAAAACTCCTCTGGATTCAGGTTGGGGTATTGAAAAAGATGCCTCTGATGATGATGACGGTTCATTGTTTGATCGAAATTACGAAGATAATGAGTTTTTCAAACCTGGACAAATTCATTCACAGTTGAAAAAATAAAGAGATTTTTAAAAGATGAAAACTTATAGTGAAGACTTAATCGCAAGTTTAGTAGTGTTTATTGTTGCAACTCCTCTTTCATTAGGAATAGCGCTGGCATCTGGAGCCTCACCCGCTGCAGGACTTCTAACTGCCATTATCGGTGGGGTAGTAGCGGGGGCACTTGCTGGCGCACCATTTGTTGTTGCCGGACCTGCTGCTGGGCTGACTGCTTTAGTATTTCAACTTGTTCAAACTCATGGTCTTCAAGGGCTTGCTGTCATTACGATTTTAGCAGGGGGGTTTCAGTTGATTTTTGCCGCTCTGAAGACAGGGAAGTTATTCACCTATGTCCCTAAAGCTGTTTTAGAGGGGATGCTCTGTGCAATTGGTTTTACGATTTGTGTTTATCAATTTCATGTTATGTTGGGAAGTGTTCTCCCAAATTCCTCTCAAGCTGCAATTATAGGGTTACCTCAAGTGATTTCGGAAATTTTTTTAAGCACAAGATTTCCAATTTTTATATGCGGACTGCTAGCGCTTTTGATTCAGATTTTTTGGGTTAAATTTTTTAAAAAATTCTCTTGGTTACCTAGCGCTCTACCTGCAGTAGTTGTAGCTACTCTATTAAGTCAGCTTTGGGATATGCCTCGAGTAGAGTTTTCACCCCTGTTTTCTGTAATACGAGAGAGCGTGACGGGTTTACCCACTCTTTTAAATAAAGTTCAAAATTGGGTTATTCTAGGTGGAGCAGCTTTAGGTGTAGCGTTTGTCGCTAGTGCGGAAACCCTTTTGACAGCGAGAGCTGTGGATACGCTTGTTTCACATAGAAAAAACTTTAAACCAGCAGCATTAGACAAAGAGCTATTTGCTCAAGGTGTGGCCAATTTAATCTCAGGAATGATAGGTGGGTTACCTATGACAGGAGTGATTGTTCGTAGTGCTGTGAATGTCGATGCAGGTGCTATGAGTCGATGGTCGACAATATTACATGGGGTTTGGATTGCAGTTTTTGTTGGGTTCTTTCCGTTTATTCTTACAGCAATACCGTTAACAGCGCTTGCTTCAGTTTTAGTTTTAACTGGATATCGATTACTTAACTTAGATCATCTAAGACACCTGTTGAGAGATTCTCCTCAAGAAGGGGTACTTTGGATTCTGACTTCAGTGGCAATTTTTTCAACAGATCTACTGAAGGGGTTACTGATAGCCTTGATAATAGCAGCAATAATAAAGCTAGTAGGCAAAAATAGCACAGCGAAAATAAGCTCTACTTCTTAGTTAACATAATATTTCTTATCAGACGCATATAGTAGTGAGAGATTTAAAAAACGTATGGATTGGTTTGTCCGTGTGCAAAGGTTTTTCTCGGTTTTCTTAGTGTAAACGAATACAGATTTCCCCCGTGGGATAAGAAATAAACTCTTCTTTTTTCTGAGTCATATACAGGAGCACCAGAGAAACCGCTTCCATAACCTACATTGTAGCGGTAGGTCGGAGTTCCGGTTTCCTTATCTAACACATAAAGGTATTGGTGACTTGATCCCACAATGATTTGTTGATCCGCGATAATCAGTTGTGTAGGCACACCTTTATCAAGCTCAAATTTCCAGATAATCTTTGAGCTGTTTTTGTTTAAACAGTAAATATAGCCGTCGGAGGCTGGAAAGTAGATTCGTTCGTTTTCTAGAACGACTTTTTTACTGCCTCCGCTGTCAAATTTCCAAATAACAGAGCCATCTTTTTCTTTTAGTGCATAAAGTGACCCGTCATAGGAGGGTACATAAATTACATGATCCACTAGTACTGGGCTTGCATCTACGTCCGTAAACCGGTTGCCTGTGTGAAGTTTTTTTTCCCATTTTAACTTCCCTTCAGCAATGCTCAATGAAACTAAATACCCATCACTTAGCCCTACTAAAACTTCATTACCTGAAACTAAGGGTGTAGATGCTCCTAAGACAGTAGCCGAAGCTGAATTCCTTCTTTTATAATGCCAGAGCCATTTTCCTGTGCCTGCATCTAAGGCGTAGACTGTATCGTCAGCGGTGGTAATAAAAAGTCGTCCCCCAGCAATCGTAGGTCTTGATGTGATGGGGTTTCTGACTTCATAACGCCAATTGACACGTCCGTTTTCAGAATTAACCGAATAAACAAACCCATCTCCTCCTGTGAAATAAAGAGCCCCGTTAGGTCCAGTTGCGAGTTCGCTATGCACCCCTTTTTGAATGGGGAGCGCCCATCTGACTTGATTCATGATCGGATAAAGAGAAACAACCCCTTCACTTTTACTGCCAAAGACAAGTGTGTTTTCTATGAGAACAGCATTTGAAAACTCTGTCCCTCGGTCTCCAACGATATAGGAACCCCGTGTAGGTAGTGTCCAATTGCGAGATAGGATTGAAGGATTGTCCTTTAACTCCTTGTGAATATTTCGCCCACTACAACCGCTTTGATAAAATGAAAAGAGAAATAAAACTCCAAAAAGGTATTTTTTCATGATCTCCCCTACTCGATCAAGGACTTATAGAGTTCCGCATGTTTTGAAAATTCAGTTTCTGGCATTTCTGAAATCACTTGGTCATAAAGTGTTTTTGCTTTGTCTTTTGCTTTCATAGATTCATGATTGCGCGCCATGGAGAGTAAAGCGTCACCACGAACACTTTTTTCCCCTGTATTGAGCGCTTTTTCAAAGTAAGTCAGTGCTTCTGAGTATTTTCCTGAGTTCTCATATGCATAAGCGAGTGACAATAAAGCTAGTGCCTTTTCAAAGCTTCCAGAAGCTTCTTGAGAGGCTTTCAGAAACCAATCGATTGATTTTTCTGCATGCCCGTGTCGATAGTAAAGCGTTCCAAGGGTCGACAAAGCTTCATATGCCGCGTGAGTTCCAGGGAAGTCTTGAGCAACGGTTTTCATTTTCTGTATGGTTTCTGTAAAGGTAGAGTCCACGTCTACTTTTTTAAACAGAATTTCTTCAGGACTAGGCTCTTTGGTTTTCGCGTTAGTCTTTGCGTTGGCCTTCTCCTCAGATGGAGTTTCCGGTTTCTTCTCGGCCGCAGCTAATTTTTTAAGGCTCTCTGCAAGAGTTTTTTGAGCGAGAAAAAGTTGATTTTGAGCTCGCGTTTCTTTTGCATCTTTTTGATTTAAGTAGACGCCTATCCCAGCGGTAATGAGTAAAAAAACTCCAAAAGCTATACCCATCTGTTTGGTGTTTTGAGAAAATTTCTCAAACCATGAGCGAACGTGCGAATAGAATTCGTCAGGTCGCTTTAAAAGTTTACGATCAAGTTCAGTTCCAGATTTTGCAAAGTAAGCCATAAATTTTACCTTTCTCCCCTTTTCGCATACCTCAGGGGTAAGCTCAAAGAGATTCCTAGTTGTAAAATAAACAACTCAAAGTTAGTCTTATAATTAGGATGAAACTCACTCAAAATCACATAAAAATATTGCGTTGCGTTAAAACCCTATTTTTTCTGATTTTACTCTTACCCCTACTCTCCTCTCCTTCCTCATATGCACGAGATATGCAAGGGAGGTTTGGATTAGGGTTTAATCGTGAGTTTGAAAACTACAGAGCTTTGAGTTCTCCTACAGGAGTTCCAGCGGTGAGTGTAAAATATGGACTCACTCGAGATATAGCTGTTGAAGGTGTGTTAGGGGTAGCTACGAGCAGTCCACTGAATTCTGTAACCGCAATCAAATTTTTTAAAAATATTTTTTATGAAACCAGCCTGAATTTTTACTTTATGGTAGGAGGCGGGATGGTGAAAGTGAATGATACAAACTCAGGGGCTGAATTTCTGGGAGGGTTTGGTGCTGAGTTTTTTATTCCTGGAATCGAAAGTCTTGGGTTTTCGATTGAGACAGGCATTACATTAGACAATATCAGCGGCAGTTTTGTTGTTCGCACACTTGGAGTGAGTTTCCTAGATGCTGGGATCCACTTCTACTTCTAAATATCAACTTCTATTTGTTTTCTTGTTTGTATTGGTTTTTCAACCGGTCAACCTACCTATGAGTTCAGCAGCGGAGGGTACGTCTGAAAAAGTTTATCAGCCCGAGGAGTCTGATTTCTCAAACACTCCATACACGCAGTTTGGTGAGTTTAACGAGGCAGAAGAAGAAGACTCGCTTTCTAGATTTTTTCAATATGGTCGTTTTTTTGGAGTTAGTCTCGGATTAGGTTTTCAAGGGGTAACAGGAAACCGTGGAGTAGTTTATCAGGGCGGGTTTCCTATGATTGACTTTAAAGTCCATTATTGGTTCAATTTTAATTTTGCGCTCAATCTTGGGTTTTCAACAGTTAATCATTTTTATGTGCTGAATGGCAGCACAACAGATGTAAATATGGTGCGCGCGGGTGTGGATTTAAAATATTATTTTGATGTGAGAAATCTTTCTGCAGCTATTAGTTTTATGAATCCATTTTTACTAGTGGGAGCGGGTGGATTTAATAAGACAGACTCAAATACTTCGGGTGGAACTGTTGAGCCCGATAGTGCATTAGGGGTGGATGCGGGTGCGGGTGTGGAAATAGTGGTGAAACCTCGCTATGTCTATGTCGATCTTGAAGGGAAATATAATTTTGTAAAATTTAGAGATACCTTTGATACCTCGTTTAGGAACGCTTTCGGAGTAAGCGATTTAACGGGTGGCTTCTACACTTTTACGATTAGTGTGCTTTTTACTTGGTAAGTCTCTTCTTCGAGGAGGTTTACCTTCGGATGTCTTAAAGAGGAGTCTTACTGGGTTGCCCATGAATCCCCAGGTCTCTCTTATCCTGTTTACTAAGTGACGTTCTAAACTGAAATGAATTCTACTTTTGTCACTTACATGACAAATAAAGGTAGGAGGGTTTTGACTAGATTGATGGCTCATGTAGAATTTTGCGTTTTTTGGGTTATGAATTTGAGCTGCGTTTTTAATCCACTCTGTTAATTCTTTAGTTTGAATTTTTGTTTTTCTTTGCGTCATCACTTCTTCAATTAAGCTTCCTAGGTTTTTAAGGCCAGTTTTTTTATGTGCGCTTACAAATAGCAATGGAGCAAATTGTAAAAATGGCATTTTTGATCGGATATGTTCTGCGGCCATCTCTTTTGTAAAACGCTCTTTTTTCTCCGCAAAATTTTCGTGCACATCCCATTTATTCATGAGGATTATAACCGAGCGGCCCGAGTCTAGAATCATTCCTGCAATTTTTTCGTCTTGGTCGCTGATTCCTGTGCTGGCATCTAACATTAGGATAACAATGTTTGCATTTTCTAAAGTTTTTTTCACTTGTATGACTGAGAGGACTTCTACGCCTTGCTCGGTTTTGTCTTTTCTACGAATACCTGCAGTGTCTACTAAAGTGTAAGACTTGCCTTCAAGTTCAATCACACTATCGATAGGGTCGACTGTCGTTCCTGCGATAGGACTTACAATCATTCTCTCTGATCCTAGCAATGTATTAATGAGTGTGCTTTTGCCTACATTGGGTCGTCCGACAACAGCGATTCTGGGCAAATTGGTTACTTGCTCTATTGAGGTGGGGTTTTCTGATGGTTGCGCCTGTGACTCTTCAATGATGGTATCTTCTAATTCTTGTATTCCGAGGCCGTGCTCGGCTGAGACAGTAATGATATTTTTCAATCCAAGTTGGTAATACTCTTTTGGTGTCATTTCGTCTTTGACCGAGTCGGCTTTATTGATCACTCCTAGAGTAGGAATTTTTTTAAATAAACCTGCTTTTCTGAGTTCTGAGAATAGTTCTTCGTCTAAGGGTGTGACGCCTGTTTTTGCATCAAGAACGAAAAGGATAATGTCAGCGTCTTGAAGTGCTATTTGAACTTGTTTTTTAATCTCTATGCTGAATCGATCCCCTCCTACTCCACCCGTATCAATCAAAAGCATATTGTAGCACCGTGCTTGATTCCACCACTGAACTGGGCTTTCAATTCGATCTCGAGTTACTCCGGGTTCGTTGTGAACTATGGCTTTGCGTTTTCCAAGTAGTCGGTTGAATAATGTACTTTTGCCTACATTAGGTCTTCCGATAATAACAACACGAGTGGGTGTCTTTCCTTGTGTGAGCTTCATAGATGTACTTCCTGTGGTGCATAGCCGAGTGTCTTTAATGAAGATGGGCTTTTACTCCAGTCTTTGAGGATTTTAACCTTGAGACCAAGAAAGATTTTCTTCTCCATCATTTTTTCAATATCGAGTCGTGCTGCTTGACCTATTCTTTTTAGCATGGAAGCATTTTTACCAATCACAATACCTTTTTGAGAGTCTCTCTCGACAAAAATGGTAGCTTCAATTTTTGGAATGGCTTGATTTTCTTTGAATTCATTAATTTCTACAGCGCAAGAATAAGGAAGCTCTTGATTCAACTCCAGAAAAATATGCTCGCGAATTTTTTCAGATACAAAATATCTTAAAGGCCTATCGGATAAGACTTCTGGATCAGGGTAGTACATCGGACCTTCTTCTATCAGGTCCCAGGTTTTCTCCATCAGTAGGTCAATGCCTGTTTTATTTTTAGCCGAAATTTTCATTCGGTGAATGGTTGAATAGCCTTTTTGAGTCAGAGTAGAGTAAATTTCTTGCTCTTGAGTTGGGTTCATTTGTGGAAGATCAGATTTATTAATGATCAAAAAAATGGGTGTAGGGTGAGGAATGCGCTCTACTAAACATTCAATGACTCGAAGCTCATGCTCCAGAGCAGATTGAGGATCGATCATATACCACACTAAAGATGGCGCCTCGAGAGCGCGTTTAGCTTCGTTCACCATGTATTCATTAAGACCGCCCGCTTTGACAGTGTGAACTCCTGGAGTGTCAACAAATACAATTTGACCTTTTTCTGTAGTAAGAATGCCTTGCAAGCAATCTCGTGTGGTTTGAGCTTTGGGAGTAACAATAGATAATGAAGATGAAACGACCTGATTTAAAAGAGTCGACTTCCCAACATTGGGTCTCCCAATAATAGTAACAAATCCAGATTTCATATTTTAACCTAAAACATTCGTTATGGCTGAACGAGCGGCATTTTGTTCGGCCTCTTTTTTTGAATGGCCAAATGCTGTCGCTAAAGGTTTTCCATTCATTCTTACTTCAACTTCAAATGTTTTAGCATGATCTGGCCCTCGAGTTTGAGTTAAATGGTAGGAAGGAGTTACTTTCCATCTGGCTTGAGCAATTTCTTGTAATTGTGTCTTATGATCATAAAAAGCTAATAGATCAGTCTCTTCCGAAAAGAAGTCAGAGAAGAGATGTCTCACGACCGGGTAAACGGCGTTATATCCTCCATCTAGGTAGATAGCTGCTATGAGCGCCTCTAAAGCGCAAGAAAGAATAGACGGCTTAGTTTGTCCTCCAGTTTGAATTTCGCCTTTTCCAAGGCGTACACATTCATGAAGTTGGATGTTTTTGGCAACTTGTGCCAGAGTTTTTTCATTTACTATGGCTGCCCGCATTCGAGAAAGCTGCCCCTCATTTGCATTGGGGTAACCTTCTAAAAGCATATCTGAGATCACGACGTCTAAAATAGCATCACCCAGGAATTCAAGTCGCTCATTATCACGTAGGCTTAAGGGTTTATCTTGAAGAAACTCATGGCCATAGGAGGTGTGTGTAAGGGATTGTAAGAGAATGGCTCGATCCCCAAACGTGTAACCTAAATACTCTTGTAGTCGTTCAATAGCGTTCACAACAGCACCACTCGCGCGCTATTCTTATAATAGTAGCCAATTCCTGTCAACATATCCTTTCCGATTGAAATGATTGGTTTTTTTTAATTTAAAAAGAGTGTATAAGCCCTTTGCGTATGGGTTTGGGGATCATCCTTTTGACTTTGCTTTCTGCACTTTCTTACGCTGACTCGGCGGAAGTGCCGTTTACTATTTTTCACACGAATGATTTGCACTCTCATTTTCAAAGCGACAAGAGCGCTTTTGCAAAGGGGGGGTATGCCCGTCTAAAAACAGCAATACAGAACGCCAAGACCTCGCGTCCCCACTCCATCCTTCTTGATGGAGGAGATTGGTCTGAGGGCAGCGTCTACTATTTTGAGGAAGCTGGGCGTGAGAGCTTAAGAATGTTAGATGTGTTGGGTTATGACTTTGCCACGTTAGGGAATCATGACTGGCTCAATGGTCCTGATGTTCTACTCTCGCATTTTGAAGCAGTTCAACCTCAAGTGACTTTGGTTTCAGCAAATTTGGGCTTACAGAATTATTCACAAGCTGATTCTTTTAGAAAGTACATCAAGCCATTTGTTATCAAAAATTATGTAGTGAATGGCCAGACGATTAAAGTCGCTGTTTTTGGATTGGCTACATTTGAAATTATATACGATAAATTTTTTAGCCCTGTGAAAATATTAAATCCATATTCAATCGCTCGCGAACTTGCTGCTCGCCTTAAGAAGAACGCAGATCTAGTCATTCTTATTTCTCACAATAATACCGCGATCAACCAAGAGCTGTTACGAGATATTTCAGATATTGATGTTATTATTGGAGCTCATGATCATAAGAAGTTGATCCGCCCGATTGAAAAAATAAGGTCTGGAGGCAGAAAAGGGTGGTTAGTGGAAGCAGAGAAATGGGGAAATTATTTGGGACAAATGGATCTGCTTATTAACCCAGCTGATAATAAAGTTGAGCTTAAAAACTATAAGCTTATTCCAATTGATTTTAGAACCCCCGAAGACCCTGCAGTTTCAAAAAAAATAGAACAAATAGAGCAAAAACTTGAGTCAAAGTACGGCCAAATTTTTCATGACCATGTGGCCGACTGTCATGAGGATATGACTCGAGAAGGATTGGAAAGCCCGATAGGGAATTTTACAGTAGATGCTTACAGAAACTATACCCACTCAGACCTTGCAGTAGATACTATTAAATTTATCTATGGAGAGGCTTACCCAGGAAGTCTACATACAGCAGATTTGATTAATGTAAATCCTGGTGTTTTTAAAGTGGAACTTGAGCGACCATGGTCTGTGAATCTTTTATCAGTAACGGGAAAGGACCTTGCTTGGTTGTTAGGAGTACTGCTTTCTACTCGAACTCAAAATAAACTTGAACTTCTTGCGTTTTCTGGGGTTGAAGTGAACTTTGAGTCCCTTTTCTCTAAAAGGCCATTTGCCTTTCTAGAGTTCTCATCGCTTGATCAATTTCAGTTTGCTACCCCTCTTCTTCCGTCTGATAAGATTCGTATTGATGGGCATTTTCTTGAAGAAAATAAAACCTATCGAGTAGCAGTGGGTGGAGCTGTTATGGAATCACTTGCTTTTTTGAATTCCCTCTTTCCTGATACTATGCGGCTGCTTCAAGTCGAAGACACGAAAACTGAGGCTTGGAAAATGATGTTAGCTTATGCAAAATCCATCTCTCCTATAACTATGGATAAAATCCCAATAGGCAATCGTCTTAGAACTGAGATGGCTGATCTGGGTATTTTAAGCCACAATATCTCGCTTCATCTTTTAGAGAAAAACGGAAAAAATGCAAGAGTGAGGGTAGATGCCTGGGTGGGTAATTATGGTAGCACTCTTTCAAAATCTCATGCGCAAGTGAGTTTAAACTCAAATAGAAATGGATTCGATGAATCGCTAGATCCCAGTTACCAACTTTTAGGCTCACCCATAGACCTACCAGACTTAAATCCTGGAGAAGGTAAAAAAGTGAGTTGGGATGTTGTAGTTACAGAAAGAAATGGATTTTACCCTATCACAGTATCTATCGATGGAGCGTCTGGAGAACTAAATCAACTGAATCAAGAGGCTACACGTTATTTTAAAGCAGTTGAACTAAAGTAGAGATCGTGGTTTACCGAGTCAGTGTAAATTTTTTCTGGAATAAGGATGTGAGAAGTATTTTTATATCGAGTTAGTTTTTCTTTTGTTCCAGTCACTTGCACGCGGATGTAGTTAGGAGTCCAACCAGAAACTGTATTTGTTTTATGATTATAATTTTCCAATAATACTGAGTTGAGCGGTTTATTTTGATTTAAAATATTCTCATACTTCAGTTTCTGCCTAGCTAAGCTTAATTGATTCAGTTTTCTAGCTCTCTCAACTCTTTCATTTTGTTTTACTGAGTGAGGTAAACGCGTACTAGGTGTTCCTGATCTTTCACTATAAGGAAAAACATGGAGTCGAGTCCATGGAAGCTGGGCCAGTAGTTGATAAGCTTCAGCAAAATCTTCTGCTGTTTCTCCTGGAAATCCAGTAATAAAATCCATCCCAATAAAAACTCCACCAGGTAGTGAGGTTGGGATTTTGGAAATTTTATCTAAACAAGTGTAGACATCTTTGTAAGAATATTTTCTCTTCATGAGTTTAAGAATTTTGTCAGATACGTGTTGAAGTGACACATGGAAGTGAGGACAAAGTCTTGTATTGTTACTCATAAGATCAATGAGTTGATCATCAATTTCTACAGGGTCTAAAGAGCTCAGTCTAAGTCTCGGCAATGAAGTTTCTTGTAAAATTTGCTGAACAAGGTTTGAAAAACATGATTTTCCTGATTGTTCAAACTGTGAAGTCCAATCTGATCCATAATCTCCAATATTGGTTCCTGTTAAAATGATTTCTTGTACTCCGGACTGAACCAAGCTTTGAATCTGTTCAATGATAAACTTGGAGTTCAAGCTCCTGCTTGGGCCTCTTCCATAGGGGATTACACAGTATGTACAGAATGAATTGCAACCTTCTTGAATTTTTAAAAATACTCGAGTTTTAGCGGTATCTACCAGTCCTGATTTAAGTGGGTCAAAGCCTGACTTAATTGGGTCAAAGAATGATGCTTGAGTTTCTGGCCATTCTCGATCATGAGGGTGCCTAGAAATCATTTGTTCATAATTTTGCACGGTACCTAGAATAGAACTTGTTTCTTCCTGCTGGGTTTGTTCAGTGTCATTTTTTTCATTCAATCGTTTTAAAATAAGTTCGACTAGTTGTGGCTTATTTTGATTGCCTATAACGTAGTCGATCCCTTTTGAATGTTTCATTCGCTCTGGATCGACTTCAGCAGCGCATCCGGTAATGACAATCTTTGCTCCAGGGTTTTCTCGAGATAAACGAGAACAAAGTTTTCTAGACTGACGATCCGCTTCGTCTGTTACAGTACAGCTGTTTACAATGCAAAGTTGAGCGGGTGATGTTGATGCCTCTTGAGAAAAGGATTTCCATCCCCTTTTAATGAGCTCGTTCTCGATCAATTGACTGTCGTAGAAGTTAGCTTTGCAACCTAATGTTTTAATTAAGTAGATATTCATAAATACAAACTAAGAAAGAGAGGTAGTCGATTTTGGTAGTCGATCAATAAAACCACCGCCTAGGACTTCGTCGCCGTCATAAAAAACAATTGCCTGTCCTGGAGTAATTGCTCTTTGCGCTTCCTCAAATTCTACTTGAACAGTGTCATTTTCAAATGTAGTCACTAGACAAGTTGCTTCGTCATGTCTTGATCTAATTTTTGCTTTGCAGGATATTGACCGTATTCCATCAACAGGGCGTATCCAATTTATCTTTGTGGCAATCAGTTCACGGTGAAAGAGCTCTTCTTCAGGACCTACAATTAGAACGTGGTTTATTGCGTCAAATCCTACAACGAAATATTGGTCTGGGTTTTGTACTGTTAAATGAAGTCCTTTTCTTTGTCCAATTGTGTATCGGTGTAAGCCAAAATGATCTCCTACAACCTTGCCATCCACTGTCCGTATAATTCCCTTTGGTCTGAGATGCGCAGCCACTCTTTTCTCAATAAACTCTTTGTAGCCTTCATCACCAATGAAACAGATTTCTTGACTATCTGGTTTTTGAGCAACTGGAAGTGAAAACTCATCCGCTAGTTTTCGAACCATTGTTTTTGATAGCCCCCCTAAGGGCATGAGCGTTCTTTGTAGGGCCTTTTGTGTTAGTCCAAATAGAAAATAACTTTGATCTTTTTGTGGGTCAGAAGCTCTATAAAGTTTGGCGAGTTGGGTCTGTTGATCAAACCCAACAACAGAATAATGACCTGTGGCCACATACTGACAACCTAACTCATCAGCTTTTTGAAAAAGATAATTAAACTTAATTTGATTATTACATTGCGTGCATGGATTAGGAGTTCGACTTTGTAGATACTCATGCACGAAATAATCAACAACCTTATCCATGAAAACTTCTTGTGCGTTGATTACATAGTAAGGAATGTCGATTTTATCGCAAACTCGTCTGGCGTCGTTTGAATCAATAATCGAACAACATCGTCCACCAAAACGTTCCAAATTTGCTTTGCCGTGATCCCAGAGTTGCATATGGATACCTACGACATCGTAGCCCTGGCTCTTTAATAGTGCAGCGGTGACAGAACTGTCGACACCTCCACTCATCGCAATGAGTACTTTTCCATCCGGTTTTTTTTGTGCAGTTTCTTTTTGGATTTGGATCATGGTCGTTGGCTCAATGTTCTACTCGCATTTTGAGACCTGTCCACTATTTTAGAGAGGGATTGAGCAAATAGTTGAATACTCTCATGGGTGCTACTTAGATGAAGAGATACTCGTAATGATGCTAGAGCTTCTCCTTTGGTTTTACCCATTGCCAAGAGGACATGAGAGGGTTCTAAAACACCGCTTGAGCAGGCAGATCCTGCACTCACAGAAAATCCTTCCATATCTAAGGCCATGCTCATACTATCCCCCTCGATATGTTCAAAAGTAAAATTGCTAGTATTTGCAATTCGGGTGGTGGCTTGCGCATTCACTTTCGTTCCTGGAATGAGTCGAACAACTTCTTTTTCTAATAATTCGCGAAGAGGATTAAGCTGTTTTGCCCAATGATCAGGCTTAAGTGTTTGAGCGGCTAAACCCATTGAAATGATTCCTAGTAAGTTTTCGGTACCCCCTCTTCTTCCCTTTTCTTGATAACTTTGGATTAAAGGATGGATGGTTATTCCTCGGTTAATCCAAAGTACGCCTGTTCCAGCTAGCGCTCCAATTTTATGTCCTGAAAAACTGACAAAATCTGCTCCTAGGTTTCTTAGATCAACAGGGAGTTTGCCCCATGCCTGAGCAGCATCCACGTGGAGACTTATTTTATTTTTTCTTGTAAGTTGGCTAATCGGCTCCAGGTTTGTTACGGCTCCTGTTTCATTGTTGACCCACATGGTGCTTACTAGGGTTGTTTCAGGTTTTATTAAATTCTCAAGTGAAGAAAAAATGGGCACTCCATGGGAGTCCACCTGCAAGAAATCAATTTGAACACCAAAGGATCGAAATTTTTCTGCCATTTGTAATGTCGAGTGATGTTCTGTGGGGGAAACAATCCAGTGCGTAGGTTTGCGCTGCTGCAGTGATTCAGTCAAAGCGGAGTTGATAGCGAGCTGGTTTGCTTCAGTCCCTGATGAAGTAAAGATAAGTTGTTCTGGATCAGTTTGTGGTCCTAATGATCGCGCAACATGCTCTCGCGCCTCAGCAAGATGTCTTTTCGCTTGACGGCCGTGATAATGGACGCTTGACGGGTTAGCTAAAGAGAAGCTTTGCTCTTTTAAAAGAGCAATTAAACCATGAACTACAGCTGGGTGAAGTGGACCTCCAGCATTATAATCAAGATAGGTCGCGGCCTTTGTTTGCATTAGGTTGGTTTGCAGAAGCGGCTGGGCGGGTTACATCCGTGATATCTGCAAGACCTGCTGTCTTGGGCATATCTTGAGTGCCTCTTGCTTTTCTAATTAAGTCACCTACTGATGTTGTGGTGAGATACTCCTGCATGATTGTGCCTAGGTTTTCAAAGTAAGTTTTGGTTAAAACGAATTCAACTGTATCGCTTTTAATATCACTTGAACCGATTAGGTCTCGAGCTGGGTTAATATTTTCGCCGACACTCACAAGAACATCTTTTACTGAAATGTCGTCCATTGAGCGGGCAAGTACGTATCCACCCCCTGGGCCTCTCACGCTTTTAACTACTGATCCTTTTCTAAGTCTTCTGAAAAGTTGCTCAAGGTAGTGCAAAGAAATTCTTTGTCTCTCTGAAATTTCTTGAAGCCGAACGGGACGACCGTTCGAATTAAATGTTAAATCCAAAATCGCTCTGACGGCATATCGTCCTTTTGAGGTCAAACGCATTTTTCTTCTCCCTTTTTTCCTCTTACATTCCTAAATAGGGACTATCATGCTGTAGTTTACGCGTCAACTACTATTCCCAATATTTTTAGTCCCTTTTTAATTTTGTAAGCTTTCGAAGCTTTCGAGCCGAAAAGTAATCTGAAAGGGTTTACTTAACACTGTATGTCAAATCAAAGACCTAAGTCTATGCCCCCAAAACCACCTCTTGGGGATGATGTAAAATTTACATTTGATTATTCAAAGTCAGACATCAAAGAAATCCCAAGTTTGACAAACCTCCTTTCAAGAAAATATCTAAAAACATCAAATAGTTCCGATCAAAATGTGGAAGAAAAAAAGTCCAATCCTCCCCCGTTTCCAACTCCGCAACCACCCAATTTACCAATTGAAAATAATGAAAAAAATATAGATAAATCACAGATGTCATCAGGTAGTGGGGTAAACATTTCAGACCAAAGCTATGAACAAAGCATTACAGGAATGATGGCAGAAGCGGCAGGTACAAAATCAGATGTAACCGAGTCTTCAACACAGGGCAGCGTTACTCAGGTACCTGTTGCAGAACCACTTGGAATCGATGTGTCAGAATCAGTATCCACTGCAGATGAGCCCGTCTTGCAACACTCAGTCAACACTGAGCATGGGCTAAGTGTTAAGGTTCAGCCCGCTGCAAAACGCATGGAAAAGGAAGCGGTGAGTCAACTTACTCTATGGGAAATTAAAAAACTTGAAAATGGAACTGATCCGCTAGGTAAAGGGTTAGCTCAATTATTTTCACACGGAGTAACGAGTGCTGTTTTTTTATTAATTCATCCACCTAAAGCTCGCGGGATGGCCCCTGAGTTTTTAAGCACAGCTTCGGTTGAGGCAGGGCATCGATTACCTCTTTGGACAGGTTTGAGGTGGGACCCTAATTTGGTTCCCGATCTGTGGAACTACTTTATCAAATCGGGTTATGTAGAGTTAACACCACCAGGGACTACTACAAATCAAAAAAGCAATCGTAATACAGTGAGAGCTGCTTTTGGAATAACTCAGTCAGAATGGCTTACGTTGGTTCGCTCAGGTCCTGTTGATTCTTGTCGTGGAGTTTTAGCTTTAGTTTCTAAGAATTCAGTTCTTCAAGCGGTACAAGAAGCGTTGCAGCTTATTTCCGCTCTTCCTCCAAAACAGTAATTTCGATATCTCTTTTTTCTTGATTTCTAGAGTTAAATTTTAAATCGATTTTCCAAACACGATGGGTTTGCCTGATTGGATTTAAAAGTTTTGGGAATAAAGAAAGCCATTCAGAAATGACAAGCGCTTTTCGTTCCCAAAGATATGCAGATATCCCAGCCTCCTCAAGTTCAATTTCATTTTGAATTCTGTACAGATCTAAGTGAATCACTGAGTATTGTGCGGTTCGATATTCATGGGCAATAGCAAATGTAGGACTACCCTCTGGGGGTTGCTGAATGCCTAATGCATCTAGCAAGGATTTGGCAAAATATGTTTTACCTACTCCGAGCGGACCTTCAAGATAGACATGGTCTGATTTTTTTAACTCTCGAGATAAACTCTGAGCAATGGTTTCTAGTTTTTTTCTAGAGCAACCACGCTCGACCATCCATTTGAGGTCGAGGTTCGCCTGAGGTTTTAATTTCTTTGAACGCATTTCCAATATTCTCTATGATGTCTCGAGCAGTCATACTTCTATGACCTTTACTTTTTGCAGCAAAGTCACCTGCTAAACTGTGTAAGTAAATTCCTAAAAGAGTGCCTTGAAAGGGATCCATCTTTTGTCCTAAAAGCCCCCCAATCATTCCTGCAAGTACATCGCCACTTCCAGCAGTTGCCATTCCATCGTTTGGATAGTGGTTTAAGTACACGGTTTCTTCGGTAGAGCAGACTAAAGTTGCGGCACCTTTAAGAACGACAATAGTATGTGTGGCATTCACTCCTTCTCGAATCGTTTGCAATGGATTTTCTGTAATAGAATCCTTAGCAGTCCCTAGTAAACGGGACATTTCTCCAGGGTGGGGCGTAATGACGGTTGGAAATCTTCTTTTTTTCAGAGCAGGTTGAAGTTTATATTCTGAAACTATGTTGAGGGCGTCTGCATCAATGATGACGGGTCCGTTGTAGAGCACTAACAGTTCTTCAACCAATTGTTTGCCATCCGGTCGTAGGCCTAAGCCTGGGCCAATGACAATGCTAGAGTAAGTGGGTAGATTTTTTCTATAAAGTTCATATTCTGGACCGCTCAGGCGCAAAGGAACAGACATGGTTTCGTCGGAAAGTCTTGTGACCAAGCTATCAAGGCAATCTTCCCATGTCGCGACAGTGACCAATCCAGTCCCCATTCGGTGGCAAGCGCTAGCAGCCATAGCAATTGCTCCAATGCGGCCAGGGCTGCCCCCAATAAGAAGTGTGTGTCCGAAAGAGTTTTTATGGCCGTAACGATCTCTTGCTTTAATCATCGTCCCCATAGGACCTTTTGTGAGAAGAAATTTATCTCCTTCTTTAGTAAATCGTGGGGGGAGAGAGATATCAATATTCACTAACTCCCCTCTTCTTCCTGCTCCGGGTGGGAGAAAATGACCTAATTTAGGAAATCCAAAAGATATTGTAAGAGAAGCTAAAATGGATGTTCCTTGGATTGCACCTGTATCACCGCTTACGCCAGTGGGAATGTCTAGCGCAATGACTTCGTTGGCATTGAGTGAGTTTATAATTTCAACAAGGTCATAATATATTCCGTCTAATCTGCCTTTTAGACCTGTGCCTAGAATGCCATCCACTACTGAAAAAGGACCTATAGAGCTTGAAAAAAATGCCTGCAAATCAGACGCAGTGTCTAAATGAGTCAATTTAGCTTTCATGTTTTTAAGGATTCTAAAATTCTTAAGTGATGCACCTTTATACCCATCTTCAGTATGTAGGTGAAAAACTCTTACTTTGCGATCCATGCAAATCAAAGCTCGTGCAACGACAAAAGCATCGCCAGCATTGTTCCCTTTGCCTGCAAAGACTAAGATTTCAGTGGATCTTCCTGCTTGAGGGTATTTTTCAATCATGATCTGAGCAGCAGCTCGTCCTGCATTTTCCATGAGCACGCTGGCATCAAGCCCGTATTCTTGATCGGCGATTTCGTCGATGTGTCTCATTTCGCTGCTTGTGCAGATTCTCATCGGCATGGGTGAATTCATGAGTTTAGGTCCTTTCTAGTCTCTGAGCGCTTACTTTTAAGGGGCCGTCATCAAGGCAAGCATTTCATGAACAGCACGTTCAAGTCCAACTATTGCTGCACGACATACAATAGAATGCCCGATATTGTATTCTTCTATCAAATTTTTTCCCTCTTCGTCTTCTAGAAAGGCGAGCGATTGAATATTCTTATAATCGATTCCATGCCCAGCATGAACATGGACTCCGAGTCGAATAGCTAAAATAGCCGCCTTTTTGATGCGATCAAGTTCAGCGGTAGCTTTAGGTGACTTTTTTTGTGTGGCAATACAATATCGCCCAGTGTGAAGTTCAATAGCGTTGGCCCCTAATTCCTGACTGAGTTTAACTGCATCTAAGGAGGGCTCGATAAAAAGACTAACGCGTATACCTAGTTTATGAAGTCGTGAAATGATTTGAGATAATTTTTTTTTATTTTTTTTTAAATCTAATCCACCTTCAGTGGTGACTTCTTGTCTTTTTTCTGGAACTAAACAAGTCCAAGTAGGTTTTATTTTTAAAGCAATGCGAACGATTTCTTCACTGGTTGACATTTCTAAATTAAGGGGCAGCTTCAGCTTGCTTTTTAAAATTTTAACATCTTCATCTTGAATATGTCTTCGATCTTCTCTTAAATGCACAGTGATTTGATGAGCTCCTGCTCCTTCTACTATTTGAGCAGCCTCCAATAGGTCTGGGTAGGGAGTTTCTCTGAGTTGTCTCAAAGTTGCAATATGATCGATGTTTACACCAAGTCTTGGAGTCATGTTTACCCTAAAAATCTTTGAATGCTTGCAGCAATATTCTTGGAAAGCTTTCTAATTTGTTCATGATCGTCTCCCTCAACCATCACACGCGCTACGGACTCAGTCCCCGAGTAGCGCACGAAGACTCGTCCTTTATCTTTGAGTGTACTTTCTGCGTGATCAATGGCTTTCTTAATTTCTGTAAATTGTTCGAATGGCTCTTTTTTTGTTACTTTTACATCTTCTCTGACCTGAGGCAGAAGGCGAATTGCCTTTTTTAACTCAGAAAGAGGTTTTCCTGTTCGTTTCATCGCTTCAAGAACTTTAAGTGCTGCTACTATTCCGTCTCCCGTAGTAGATTGATCGAGAAAAACAATATGCCCTGATTGTTCGCCTCCTAAGTTGTATCCATGCTTACGCATAGTTTCGACTACGTATCGATCTCCTACCTGCGCTCGAATCATAGCTATTCCATGGTTTTTTAGTGTTATCTCTAAACCAACATTAGACATAGGGGTTGTAACAACAGTGCTTTTTCTGAGAATTTTTTCATTTTCCATTGCTATTGCACAAAGTCCAATAATCTGATCCCCGTCAACAATTTCTCCTTTTTCATCCGAGAGAATGCATCGATCTCCATCACCATCTAATGAGATCCCGATATCAGCTCTATACTCATTCGTAGCAGAGGCAATCAGTTGGGGAAAGAGCGCGCCACACTTATCGTTAATATTCAGACCGTTTGGAGTGACTCCCTTTTTGATGACATCGGCGCCTAGTTCTTCAAATACTAAAGGTGCAACCTTATAAGCTGCTCCATTAGCACAATCCAGCGCAATACGTACTCCCACAAGGTCGAGGTCTTTTGGGAAAAGACTCTTTAAAAATACAATATAGCGTCCGTGAACATCATCAATTCGATAAGCTTTACCTACTTGTTCTCCTGTGGGTCTCACTTTCTCAAGTTCTTTAGATGACAAAACTAAATGTTCAATTTCGGTTTCCATTTCATCAGGAAGTTTGTGTCCATCAGCAGAAAATATTTTAATGCCATTATCGTAATAGGGATTGTGAGATGCGGAAATCATCACCCCCGCATCAGCACGCATGCTTTGAGTAACGAAGGCAACTCCAGGAGTAGGAAGAGGTCCAATCAGAATGGCTTCTGCTCCCATTGAGCAAAGTCCAGATGCTAGAGCTTGTTCAATCATGTAACCAGAAAGTCTAGTGTCTTTGCCAACAACGATTTTGGTTCGACGTTTTTGTGTGGGGTGACCTGAGATACCGTATTTATGTAGAACATGAGCAACGGCCCGTCCTACAGCCATGGCTGTTTCTCCAGTCATCGGGTAAGTGTTGGCCATCCCACGAATTCCATCTGTACCAAAAAGTTTTTTATTCATACTTCCGTCCTTCAATAGAGGGTCATTTCTACTTCTTCTGGAATCACTTTTACCATACTCACATTCTTAGGGAGTACAACTTTTACCGTCTCTTTATATGTACCTTTTGTTTTAGATCGAGCATCAATGGTGGCATAAATTTTTGAACGGTTTAACTTCTTGATGTCGACCTGAGAGGTGTTTACCAACACGGTGACTGTCTTGGGTTCGAGGTGAACTTTAAAAGTGGTGCTGACTCGAATATCAACATTTTTTAGTCTAAAGTTTGCAATAGAGGGTTCAATTTGCACACTCATCATGGGTATTGGGCCGTCTAATAAAACCCCTAACCTTGCAAGATCAAGCGGTACTTCCTTTTGAAGAGTTTCTTTAGCATCTGTAATATCAATCGGTATAGTTTTGACCTCAGTAATGTTTTCAATTTTACTTTCTGGACCTTTTAGTTTTACAAATTCTGGTTTGATTTCTGTTTTGACGAGTCGATAACCATCAGCAGGCTTGCCTCTCAACTCAGCTTTAATAGGAACATCTTTATGTCTGAGTTGCTCAAGTTTTACTAGAATCGTAGGGGGATTGATTGCAATAACTTTGACTCCAATGGGTAGCCGGATATTGTCTGAAAAAAAGCGATAAGTCACAGCCCCTGGCTTCGCTCCTACTAGATTGATATGTACAGGGTCTTCTCTACGGTCCAAAATAGCTCTTAAAAAGGCCTTTGGTCCAGAAAGCTTAAATGCAATCCGCTCAGGGACTTCACTTGAAAGCATCATATCTGGAGATGTCATAACATCTAGAGGGATTTCCTTGACTACTTCAACATTACGGGATCCCAACACTACGGTCCAAAGAACAAGTGAGATTACAATTGAAACAAATTTTGTTCCAAGATTTGCAGTGAAGGTTTCCCAGATTTTATCAAAAACCGAATCTCGACTTCTCATCTAGTCCCCACTCTTTTGTTTGCTCTGAGCTGCCTGAAACCAACCGCGCATTCGCCTTGGAATATTGCCTTGTGATCGGGACAAGTCTAATAATGCGGTTAAGCTTTGTCTAATTTCCTGCTCATTAAGATTCGTCGTAATTTTTCCATTTTTTACTAAATGAGCTTCTCCTGCCTCTTCTGAGACTAAAACAACTATAGCATCTGTGTCCTCGGTGAGTCCTAATGCAGCACGATGTCGTGTTCCATATTTTTTATCTATATTAGGATCTTTCGATAATGGAAGAAAGCATCCTGCTGCAGCAATTCGGCCGTTGGTAATAATTACTGCGCCGTCGTGAATAGGAGAGGATTCTATAAAAATTGAATTTAAAAGTTCAGCTTTTACCTTGGAGTCCAGTTTAGATCCTGTATCAATAAAATTTTTCAGACCGGTTTCTCTTTCGATAACAATTAGAGCGCCAATTCGGTCTTGAGCAAGTCGAGTGGCAGCACGGGCGATTTCGTCGACCATTGCGCGCTCTTCCTCTTCGGAGGCAGCTGAGAAAAATGGATTGGTGCCGACGTGAGTGAGGGCACGACGTAAGTCGTCTTGAAACAGTACAATGATAATGAGGATCAAATAGTCAAAAAAATAGGAAAGTAACCAGTGAGTTGTAAAAAGTTCAAATGTTGATGATAAGAAAAATCCTAACCCCAAAATTCCCAACCCCGTGAGCATTTGCATTGCACGGGTGCCTTTAATCAGTAGCAATACACGGTAAACGATAAATGCAACGATGGAGATATCCAGTAGATCAATCAACCTCAGGCTAGACCGCAGGTTACTGAGAAGATCTCCCAATATGAATTAGGCGGGCATTGGAGCGGGTGCCGTGCCTCCTCCTGTTTTAGGTTTTTTTACTTCGTTTGATGAGGCAATAGGTTCTTCTTGTGGAGAACTGGGAGTGCTGGGGGTGCTTTTTCGCTCAATTTTCAACCCTCGAACAATTCTATCTACTTCTTCTCCATCTAACGTTTCATGCTCGAGTAATGCATTTGCGAGCTCATGCAAAATAGGAAGTCTAGAGCTGATAATATCAACCGCTTTTTTATAATTTTTTTCTAAAATATCTCGAATTTCACGGTCGATCGTTTGGGCAGTTTGCTCTGAGAAGTCACGATTTTGCCCAATGTCTCGTCCTAAAAAAATGGCTTCGTCTTTGCGTCCAAAGGTTACAGGGCCAAGCACATCGCTCATGCCCCACTCACAAACCATTCTGCGTGCAAGATCGGTGGCTCGCTCTATATCATTGCCGGCTCCTGTTGTTTTTTGATTTAAAATGAGCTCCTCTGCGACACGACCGCCCATCATAAAGGCAATAACATTTTCTGCCTTTTCCTTAGACATATTGACTCGGTCTTCGTTAGGTAAAGTTTGAGTAACACCCAGAGCCATGCCTCTAGGAATGATAGTGACTTTATGGATGGGATCGTTGCCAGGGATGAATTTGCCGACTAAGGTGTGACCAGCCTCGTGATAAGCGGTGGTTTTTTTCTCTTGTTCTGTCAGAACCATGCTTTTTCGCTCAACTCCCATAAGGACTTTGTCCTTAGCGCTTTCAAAGTCCATCATTTCTAAAAATTTCTTCCCAAAGCGGGCAGCCAGCAATGCTGCTTCATTCACTAAGTTTTCCAAATCTGCACCAGAGAATCCGGGAGTCCCACGAGCAATCACTTTCAGATCAACCCCTGAGTCCATAGGAGTTTTGCGTGTATGAACTTTAAGAATTTCTTCCCTCCCTTTTACGTCAGGTGCAGAAACCACCACACGTCGGTCAAAGCGACCTGGTCTCTGAAGCGCAGGATCAAGCACGTCCGGGCGGTTGGTCGCAGCAATCAGAATAACCCCTTCGTTTGATTCAAATCCATCCATTTCAACAAGTAGTTGGTTAAGGGTTTGCTCTCTTTCGTCGTGCCCACCGCCTAAACCGGCCCCTCGGTGCCTACCTACAGCATCGATTTCATCGATAAAAATAATACATGGAGCGTGCTTCTTGCCTTGTTCAAACAAGTCTCTCACTCTTGATGCGCCGACACCGACGAACATTTCTACGAAATCTGAACCAGAGATTGAAAAAAACGGAACCCCAGCCTCACCTGCAACAGCTTTAGCTAAAAGAGTTTTCCCCGTTCCTGGGGGGCCCATGAGAAGCACTCCTTTTGGAATGCGCCCACCTAATTTTGTGAATTTTTTTGGATCCTTCAAAAATTCAATAATTTCTTCTAATTCCTGTTTAGCTTCTTCTGCACCTGCCACATCTTTAAAGGTAATTCGATTATTGGATTCAGAGAGGAGTCGAGCCTTGCTTTTGCCAAAGGACATAGCCTTTCCACCACCGACCTGAATTTGGCGCATAAAAAAGAAAAAGAGGAAAAACAATAAAAGCATAGGGAACCAAGAAATCAAGATCTGCTGCCAAACTGGAGTTTTCTCGGCTCTTTCATAATTAGGAATAATGTTATTTTTTTCTAGAATTTCAAAAACTTTTGGGTTGTCAGTAGCTCCGGTAGTTTCAAACTGACGAGTATGGTCCGGGCCATTTTCTTTGAATGTCCCTGTAATGATATTATCTGTTTTAAAAGTCACTTCGGCTACTTTGCCTTCTTTGACGTATTGAATGAATTCGTTGAATTTAATTGTAGAGCGGCTTCGATTATTGGGATCAAAAATCTTAAATAAACTGGCAAATAACAGAATCGAAACTAACCACATTGCGACTTGTTTGTGGGATGCTTTCATGTGAACTTACACTCCTCCTTATTAAAGTAGCATATATCGAGGATTAAAATCAATAATTGTAGCCTTGAATCGGCAGGTTTTGCCCAATAAATCAGAGGCTTACCTCATAGCTATTCTCTACTACCTTTGATTTGATAAAGCTAAATTTACGAGATTTTTGATTGCCTTTGGGAAAATATCCTCAAGCACGGGCATGAGCTTTACTCTCATGCGTGACCTTAGGAAACGTCCTTCAAAATTGGTTTTATCTTCACGCCAACGAACTCGCTCTTCCTTCAAGTACTTCTTTAATGTTTCTTTTCTTACACGGAGAAGGGGTCGTAACTCATGAGAGTGTTTCACCAAAATCCCACCCCCGTGTGTAGAAAGATCTCCAGTCATCATTCTCCAGACCATTGTTTCAGCTAAATCGTCTGAATGATGCGCGGTAAGAACCCATACTTCATTTTTCTTTGCATGCTTTAGCGCTAGCTCTTTATAAATTTTTTTTCTGGCTTTTCGTGCTTCGTTTTCCCAAGAAATCCCTTTTTGAAGGTGTGGTTTAAGCTTTCTAGTGATGATCTTTATTTTCCACTGTTTTGCTAAAGCTTGCACAAAGCGGGCATCTTGATCTGAAGCCTTTCCTCTCCATCCATGGTTGATATGGAGAAGTACGATTTGGTTTCTGGTGACAATACGTCTGCCGTAGTGAGCAAGTAAATGAGCAAGTGCGACCGAGTCTGCTCCACCTGAAACAGCGATATATATTGGGCCTGGAAGAGGAAGTTGGATGGAATGGGCTCTCAGAAATGCAATGACCTCTCGAATGAGATGGCCGCCGGTTTCATGTGGACTGGGATAAACCATGAGCATAATACAGCATGTTATTTAGTTGACTGTCAAACTCAAATTCAGTATTTCTGCCCCGCCTGGGTGCTAGAATGAACAAGTTATTTCTTTATTTTTTTATATTCTTGATAATGTTGGTAGGGTTTGATTTTGGATATCCGAATCTATGTTTGTCTGCAGAATCTCTACCTGCTGTAAAGAAAACTGATGAGAAAAAGCGTGAGCAGGTTATTTCAACATTGAGAGATTTTGCATTTAGACACCCTACTTTTTCTCAAGATGAGATCGTTGCTGAGATTTTTGCTAAAACTAAGGTAGATCCCGATTTCTCAGAAGCTTTGACTCGGTCTGAAGAAAAGAATGAGCAAGACTCATTTTTAGCCAAACTACCTACTCTCTCTAAAGAAGAGCTTCTAGCTTTAGAACTCAACCGCTTAAAGTCTATCGAAGAATGCGATGATAGCCGGTATTATTTGTCTCGAAGCGCTTGGGGAGATCCTGATGAAGCATTTAAAAAGTCTTGGAAAGGATTCATCGACAATCCATTTGATGCTCTCATGAAGACCGTAACATTTGGCACCTACTTAGCGCTTGATACAGTTGCGGCTCTGTACACTGTACCTAAATGGCTTTCTACTTGTCATGAATAAGAGCCCAGAGTAAATAGAAGGGAAGTCTCAAGTATGGCTGGGTAGCTCAGATGGTTAGAGCGCCGCATTCATAACGCGGAGGTCGGCAGTTCGATCCTGCCCCTAGCCACCATTTACTTTTCTCCAATCCACCTCATTCGCTTCAAATCCAATTGTACTTTCATGAAAACCTGTCGAGGTTTTAGTGAAGGTTTTCGTTCCTTCATACGATTGGCCGTCTTGTGTCTGTGCATGCATTTTAATGATCATTTTTAAAGTGCCCTCACATGCAGCTCTGTAAGTAATAATCATAGGCTCAATAAAAATAGTGTGATCAGTATTATCGATAATCAAGTCAGGAGCACCTTCACCTAGTCGGATCGTGGTTGCTGTTTGAATTATTTGAACAGTCTGCTCTTTTGCGCCATCTGGAGTAGTGTAAATTCCGTTAAGATCTGGGCAGGCCAAAGCGGTCATTGAATAAGCTGAATAAGCTAACTCAGTTGCAAAAAATAAGATGTAGATTGCTTTCATGATTTTTCCCCTCTGTTGTGTAGTGTGTTGAGATACCTGGAACGAAGGGTACTGTCAATGCTCGAAAAAATGCGCGACATGTTAGCAGGCTAAAATAAAGAGCTCATGATTCAGTACTGATGATGAAAAAGAAGCTCAGATTCTGCTTTTTTCACTTGTGAGCTTAATCGCCCAAGAACGCAAATGCTTATCTTCGAACGATCCTCAAACACTCGACCCACTTCGGCCCAAATTTCAAAAGCCTTCTTAGGTAACCGCTCTTTGACTTCGAAAAAACTATGTCCTCGGATGATATTCCAGTAGTTCTTCTCGAGAGCTAACACCATTGCACGATCACTTGTTAAATAACTCTTTGTACTTGCAAGACGGGTAATTTTTCCCATTTCTTCACGAGTTACGGGATCTAGCCCACGGTCTACTTGATCTGCAATAAAAATAATGTGGTTAAGATCCTCATAGGCTTGAGAGTTTATGAGAAATTTTGGGCGAATATTTTTTTCTTCTCGTTCAAGTTTTGCGATGAACTCCTCAAAAATTTTTTTCTCTTTCGAGGAAAAATGATTTTTATTTAATCCGTAGTAATCATAAAGTTTACGTGCATTTTGAACTTCTAGTTTTGGGTTGTCATGCAAGCTTGCTTGAGCACGAACTACATTTTCACTCAGATGTCCCCATCTTCCTGGATCTTTGGCTTGCAAATACCTTAGATGCGCCACAGCAAGCTCTACTACTCTCTCCTTATGCGCTAAAGTATGAATCACAAAGTCTTCTAACGACTGGACGTAGGGATTCAACGCATGAACATGCGTATACGCTAAAAAAGCTAGAATCCATATAAAGACGAGAATAGGACGCATCCTTATCTTGTCGGATTTATGGCGTTAAATCTTGATTGAGTCTTAGTTGTAATTCATCAATAGAGCGCGCTTCTATATAGGCGTCTCGAGCCATCTTTGCGATTCCTATCAAGCAACCGTCAGCTGACTCCACTACGATAAAAGCTGGAATAATCCCTACCCCTAAGGGCAACGCACGCAATCGATCGGCAACTTGTGCGATCCCAGAATGGTGTGCAAAATGTTCTAACGAATGAGCTGCTTCTGCAAAATATCGACTGTCTTCAGCTAAATGCAAAAGTTTATGAACTCCAATCGGTAACCCGATTAGCCATGCTGCGTTCCAAAGGTTAATTAAATCAACCGCAATCGTTCCTACTGAGAGGTTCAAAAAATCCACTTCAATAGGTACACCTAACTCTTGTAACATTGGCAGATTTGAAAAAATCCCTTTCTCCAAAATTTCCTTCATAAAGACTGTCTGTTTGAATTCTCGAATAGAGGTTTTCATTGGTCTTAGTGCTTCATAACGATCAGGGTAAGTCAGCAAAGTTCTAATTTCGACAGGCTCTGAAGAACTCATCATCACAGATCGAAGTGAAGATAAAACAGATCGACTTTCCCAGAGTCGTTTGAGTTGTAGTGAGTATTGTCCCTGAAGGTAGTCCGGGTAAGAAGTAAAAGCATACACTAGCGAATGAATCGTATTTTCCATAAACTCATGAAAAATAGTAGTTGGATTTACTCCATACTTTTCAAAATGCATCATTCCTAGAGGGCGGTAGATTCCCGCTTTGTTCAATGCTTTTTCATAAGTATTTAAAACAGCTTCCGCAAGAGAAAGGGAAAAAAACTCTGAGTAATAACGGATTTTGGTATTCTGTGGATCACTTTGAACTGCAAGAGTTAGAAAGCTCTTCTGCATATGGTAATCACCCTTAGGTAAGACCAAAGCCATCAGTAAATAAACAGCTGCCTTCTGTTGAGGTGTTTTAGAAATCTGAAGCATCTGATCTAGGTTAAAGGCGTTTGCTTTAACCCAGAATCGATCTTGATTGGCGGCATGTGCAAATACGGAATAAAAGTGAAAATGTGAAAATATAACAATGAATAAGGCTAAAGTTCTCATGACGTGATGAAGTCGGTATCACGGGGCAAAATGGATCGTCAACTTATCTATAAAAAAGAGCGATCACCCGACCTAACCAAAGGTTTTTCTCGCTTTTTTTCAGGAGAAAAACAAAACTTAAAATAACAAAAACACCTCCTACACCAGCCATTTTTAAAATTAACTCCAACCAAGACGAAATTAAATCTCGCCCCCAAATCTCATAGACTCCACAGGTGTAAATCAAAGCAAGCCCGAGAGGTAATGCAATGCTCGAAAACAAAGCTCGTAAAGAAATTCCAAAATCAACCTTCATCAGCATGGGCAGTCGCCAAACTAAAGTTAAACAATAAGATATCAAAGTTCCCAATAATGGACCTACAAGTCCGTAATAGTTTGTAAAGATCATACTTGCCCCAACATTAATTACTGCCCAAGCCAAATGAATTGAGACAAGTTTTTCAACTTTTCCAGTTGCTGTAAAACACCAGCCCCAAAATGCTATAAGAGAAATTAAGAGAGCATTAACTGCTCCCAATAACGTTATGTTTTTTCCTGCAAAATGTTGAAATCCAACCCAAAGGTGTACAAAGCTTTCATTGAACAGATAAACAGGGATAAAAATAGAAAAGGCGGCTATGACAATCAACTTTGATACTTCTAATACTCGTTCGTTGAAAAGACTCATTTGATTCTGAGAATAAATCTCACCTAAGGCGGCCCAACTTGAATTCCCAAACCCTAACAAAAAACCTTGAAGGACTTGTACTAACTTCAGTGTAATAAAAAATGGCACAACTTGAACCGATCCTAAAAAATAGCCTATGATCATATTGTCAGTCATTAAACTCATACGACCGCTAAGATGAAAAAGAAAATTAGCGGTATTGAGCTTTTGAACTGTGCTTTTTAGGCTAGGATCTACCTCGAAAAACGCTTTCTGAGTAAACGCAAATCCTTCTTTTTTTAATAAAAACAAAAGAAGTAAATGAGAAGGCCCTTTACCTAAAACATAAGCTAAAGCCTGGCCAATAATTCCATACCCCTTCTGCGCAAAAAGAATAAGAAGAGCGGTAATAAAAATAAGCTGAAAAGTTTGCAAAAGATGAACTTTGTAGCCCTCTTGTTTTGAATCTAAGTAGTACCTCATCACTGCTAATGGATATAAAAAATAATCCAGAACAAGAATCAAAGCGCCCCATCTCAGTTCAGTGTAAATTAAAGGGTGAAATGTAGAAATCAAATGAGGAATAAAAGCGAAAATTACAACCCCGCCAAAAATTGAAGCGATTGCTATTTTTGTAAAATAATAAATTCCTGCATTAAAAATTTTATGAGTCATCTGTGAATCAGATTTTCCCAACGCATCAACAAAAAGCGCCATAAGAGAACCGGCCAACCCTATTTCAAAGATCCCTAAGTGACTCAACCAGTCTGTGAGAAGACGAAATGCACCAAATCTTTCTTCCCCTAATCCCTTCAATAAAAAAGGTGTAGCAATAAAACCTGTAAACAGCCCTGCCAAATTGTATCCTAGAGATGCACTAAAAGTTTTAAGTGTCCGTTGTGTTCGCAAAATATGACCTATGATTTTTTCTCACAAAAAAGTGCAATCCCTACTGCATAATCAACACCCAATAGATGAGTAATCACTCTAGCTGCTTCAAATTTTAATCTTTCACGAACCCCCATCTGTTTCCCTTGGCTCCAAACAACGCGATAGGGCTTACAATCAAATCCTTTGAGAGAAAAAATGGCCCACAGATCTCCTAATGGATAACTCTTAACATGTGTTAAATCTCCTGACCAAACAGCATTAATCGCCTGAGCATTGGGTGTGGACAAAACCAGCTTACCTTTTGAATTTAGCAAAGAGAGAGCTAGAGGTAAAAACCTTTCAAACTCTGCTAAAGACAGATGCTCGATGACTTCAAGGATGAAGAGAGCATCAAACTTTTTACCTTTCTGTACGACCTCTTCTAAAGAGGAGTAGTCATACTGAAAGTCTTGGCTTACATCACAGGTTTGATATTGGCCTTGAAAGCCTGCACTAAGAAATTTATTTTTCAAGGAAAGATCCCCTGCGCCAAAATCTAATATTGAAGAACAGTTTTGAGTGAACTGATAAATTTCTTTTTGAAATGAATTGAGATCTGAACTGGGATACCATTTCAGCACAGGGCGTTTTAAAGTTCTGAATTCATTTCTTTTTTTTACAAATTCCCAATAATTGGTGAATAAACCCGAAGTAGTCTCTGACATAAAGCTATTCTAGCACTATTTACAACGACGGTCTAAAAACTGTAATGTCTGTTGGTGAAATGAATCTCCCTCTTGAGCAAGGCCTCTTTGCTGATAGGTTTGTAGCCGTTTCTTAGAATTGACACATGCTGTTCGAGTCATTTCTTCGTACTCTTTAAAAAGAGCCACGGGGTAAGGAGCATGCCCCGTTGAGGAATAAAGTCTAGGGCTGTCGCTGGAGAGATCTTTAAACATTTTTTTTTCTTCACCTAAAGTAAGATTGAGCTCTCTGTACCAATTCCCTACACGATAAAAGTCTTTCTGTATTTTCTCTTTTGAAAACAACGCTTCACTTTTATTTTGTAAAAGATATTTCTTACAACGCTCCGCAGAGATCCCTTTTTTTACGTTCAACTCATAGCCTACTTGGCATTCAAGCCATATGGCTTCAATCTCCCCTCCAGTACCTTCAATTGCTGTTTGAATGTATAATCCTGGAGTTAGCTTTGGGTCATAGGGGTCCCAGCTTGGACGAGTCGTAGCATGAACTAACTCATGAGCCATATCAATGACCAAATCATCCATCGACTGCGCTTCTCTTAAGTAGATACTCACCTCACGCTCACGTATTTCTTCTCCCGTATCAGGATTAAAATGCCGTGTTAAAACAGCATCCGTTTTAGAGTACGAGCTCCAGTGAAAAACTCCCAATAGGTCTTTTGCTCTTTCTAATTGCCAAAATTTTAATGCTTGCTGAATGAGTTTTTTTCCATGCGCTGAAGAACTCAAAATTTCAATGGCATCTGCGAAATTTTTTGTTTGAGAATACTGAGCCGGTGAACTTGAATCTGTCACCAAAGAGTCTGAATACCTAGAAGTGCGACCACAAAGGATCAAAACACCTAAAAGCACTAATACGAAGTTTCCGAGTAAAAACCGAATCGCCTGAAGCCAGTGCCTGCCCATCAATAGCTTATCGGTAGACTGAGCCTAACTTTACATCTGTCTAAGGGCTAAACAGTTCTATCTGGAATCACTTCAGCACCACTTTAAATTTAATACATAACTCTTTGATACTAAAAGAAAATAATGATCAAAAAATATTGCCCACTTCTCAGTTTTGGGCATGCGGCTTGCTCATATACCCCTGTGAAGTCGAGGCCCCCCTGGTTGTAGGGCGGCCAATGTAGATGCTGATGCAGAAGAGGTAGCAGTTATGAGTCGTTCATTCAGTCACCGAATTTCTAAATGGATTCTCCCCAGTACTACGCTTGCTTTGAGTCTTATTCTCTTAGGAGCTGTTCCTCACTATAATTTTGAGCTCAACTTAAAGAATTGGGGACTTTCTAACTCGATTGAAAAATCCCACATCAATGCGCTGGACGCTTGGAAAATTGAAGAAGGTAATCGTGACATTGTAGTTGCTGTTATCGATACGGGGATTGACCCAAACCACAAAGACTTATCCGTCAATATCTGGAAAAAGAGAAATTCAGTTTCAGAGTTTGGATGGAACTTTGTAGCAGACCGCCCTAACCCCATCGATGATCACGGACATGGAACACATGTGGCTGGAATTATTGGGGCACTTGCAGACCCTAAAACTGGAGTCAGTGGAGTTGCTCACAGAGTCTCTATTATGTCTGTGAAATATTATGCGGATAATAATAGCGGGGATACGAATCTACTCAATACAATCAAAGCAATTAATTACGCTGTAGACAATGGTGCTAGAATTATTAATTACAGTGGCGGCGGCCGAGCCTTTTCTGAACTTGAAGCCCAAGCAATTAAAAGGGCAGCTGATCGCGGAGTTCTTTTTGTCGCAGCTGCTGGAAACGAAAAAAGAAACACAGATATAGCAAGTAACTATTACTACCCTGCAGCTTACCATCTGCCGAATATCATATCTGTTGCTGCAACAGATATTCATAATAAGCTTTTACCTAGCTCCAATTGGGGAGTGAAAACAGTAGACGTGGCTGCTCCTGGAGAAAACATTTACAGCACTATGCCAGGTAACCGATATGGATATATGACTGGAACTTCTCAAGCGACTGCATTTGTTACTGGACTAGCCGCGCTCCTTTTGGCAAAAAATCCAAAGCTTAAACCAGAAGAAATTAGACGCATTATTGTAGCTAGTGTGGATAAACTCCCTACCCTCTCAGACAAAATCTCTGGTGGAGGGCGAGTGAATGCATATAATGCACTCTTGGCTCTGCAAAATGGTGTTCTCAGCCCAACAAAAATTAAAGTTGATCTTTTAGCGCAACGCCCGAGTTCGATGTTGCAAGTCATCAGTGACCCCGAGTAAACTAACATCAGAATGCTTCACGGGCTAACTCTTCTTTCTGGCATACTCATCGTATTAGCCTTCCCTCCTTGGGATTTTACTTTTTTTATTTGGATAGGATTAATCCCCTGGCTGTACCATTTAAAAAGACTCAAAACCTACAGAGAAGTTTTGATTCAAGGGGTTTGGCTTAGCGCTTTGATGAGCTTTGGCGGTTTTTACTGGGTTGCTACTGCGATTCATCATTTTGGAAATTTACCATGGACTTTAAGTATTCTTTGCTTGGTGATTTTTGCTATTTTCAATCAGCCTCAACTTCCACTTTTCGCATGCGCGTTTCACAGACTCTACTCGCGCTCATCCGCCTCTCCTCTAAAAAGAACTGTTTTTTTCACTTTTCTTTATTGTGCATTAGATTGGATCAGTCCACGATTATTTACAGATACACTAGGGAATGCTTTTCATCTTTCGATTTATATTCGACAGTCTGCTGACATAGGTGGAGTTTTATTACTCACTTTTTTTATCGTCTTAGTGAATCTGACACTGTGGGAATTATTAGAAAGTATTTGTTCTAGAGAATTTTCCACACAAGGCAAAAAAGAACTCAAACCTCTTTTAGTATTTACATCTAGTATTCTCATTGCGGTTTTAATCTATGGATACTTTCGTAATGACTATATTGAGAAGCTCACACAAAAAGCCCCTACCTCAGTTCAAGCTGCTATTATCCAAGCCAATATTGGTGATTTTGATAAAGTTGCAGCTGAAAACGGCGTAAGAGGAGCTGCACAAAAGGTTTTAGAAGCCTACTACAATCTCTCTGAACGAGCGCTCGCAATGAGTCCAAAGCCTGATTTCCTCGTTTGGCCAGAGACAGCTTATCCCTCTACATTTAGAACCCCTATGACCATCGATGAGATGACTCGAGATAAAAATTTAGAAAAATTTGTTAAAGAACGAGGCGTACCACTTTTATTTGGCGGCTATGATCGTTTTAATCATAAAGATCACAACGCCTTCTTTTTCTTAAATCCAAAAAACAAAGAAGGCTGGGGAGATTTACAAACCTACCGTAAATATATTTTACTTCCATTTGGAGAATACATTCCTGGAGCTTCATCTTTTTCATTTATTAGACAAAAATTTCCTCAAGTCGGAAACTTTGGTCTAGGTGATGGCCCCAGCATCTTTCAAGTGCCTATTGGACAATCTTCAGATAAATACTTACTTGCAGCACCCTTAATTTGCTATGAAGCCCTTTTTCCAAAACATACTATTGAGGGAGCAAAAAAGGGCGGACAACTTATTTTAAATATCACCAACGATTCATGGTTCGGCCCTTTTGGAGAACCTCAACTTCACTTTGCTCTCACCGTTTTTAGGGGGATTGAAACACGTTTACCTCAGTTAAGAGCAACCAACACTGGGATCTCAGCCCTGGTTTCCCCTACAGGCGAAGTCATCCAAAAAACAGAGATAGGAGGAGCTGAGCTCATGAATGTCAAAATCCCTCTCACTCCCCCTATATTCACTTTAATGAAAGCCTTGGGAGAATGGTTCGGCAAGACATCCGCTTTAGTTGCCGCTGCTCTTTACTTGGTAATATTCAAACCTAAAATTACAAAAACAGTGTAATATAAAAGACGCAATGAATGTAGTACTACTCCTTACCACTTTCCTTTTCTCTACTTCAATGTTTGCAAAAGAAGTTCAGACCGAAGATCGCCGTAAACTTTATCAAATATTAGTTGAAACAGGCGTGAAGCCAGGCTCGTTTTACGGCGACCACTTAATCACAATTGACCGCCTTAAAGAATGTGACCAGGCAACTTACTTTATTGCATTCCCAGGACGACACCAGAATAGTGAAGGTTTTTTTCAAGCTCCTAGTTCCCTGCCTGCCGTCTACTATAGGACTGAAAGACTAGGGCCATTTTTTTCTGAGCTCTGGCTCAATAACTCTATAGTACAGTTCTTTCATGAAGAAAGGTCTCAAGCAGTATTCAGCACAAAGGAAACACTCAGCAAAGGTTTAGAGCTCTTCTTGAGTGGAAAGATAACAGAAAGTATTGAAGAATTTTTAAAAATTAAAGATTATTGCTACACTTCGATGCAAAAATCTCAACCTGAAGAACCCCCTCTTCACAAGCAAGGGGCTCTTATTGCTGATTAGCGTTTCTCAAGTCGAGCTAAAACCGTTTGAGCCATTTCCTTTAATTCAGCCCGCGCAGATAGTTCTTGGTAGAGTTGAATATAATAGTGCATCACATGAATTGGATACTCTTTTGGCCACACTTTTTTCCCTAAAGCTTTTTTGACATTTGTAGCTCCCATATTATAGGCCGCTAAATAAAGCCGGCTATGGGAGTTAAATTGCTCTCGCAAATAGTAAAAGTAGGCGGCACCTATTTTAATATTCATCAACGGATCAAATAATGTATTTTTTCCCCTCCATGTAAATCCTTCTTTTCCAGCTATCCAACGCCCAGTACTTGGCTTAATTTGCATGAGTCCATGTTCACCAAACTTTCCTACAATTGACGGATTAAAACCACTTTCACCTTGAATCACTGCTAGAAGAAATAAAGGATCAAGCTCATATTTCTTGCTCATATAGAGAATTGCTTTAGAAATTTTCTTAGCTTGTTTCTTCCACTTACCTTTCAGAGAAAGCTCCGTCCATTCGTGAACAAACTTATTCTTTGCCTCTAATGAAAGTGCATTCTTAACGATGCTTTTCTCATAATATTTACCCATCAGTTCTTTAGCGTGAGAAAGCTGAATTAACTCTTCCATACTAAGCTCTGAGTCAAGTTCCGGACTCACTTCAGAACTCAGTTTTGAATTAAGTTCTGAATTTAACTTAGAGTTGAGTTCAGAAGAAGCTGATTGGGCGGTTTTAGAAAGAAAAAGAATAATAAGAAAAATTAAATTAAAACGGATGATTTTAAACATTTTTCGCACCCCTCATTTACGTCGTCTCTTATCAACTTACTGATGCAAAAACGGGGCCTTAGCATCTCTGCCACAGATCATCTTAGACACTCCCTCAGTATCTTCTGAAAAGTTGTTGATCCCACAGGAAGATTAAGAAATCTCTACATAGAGTATGCTTCACCTTCCACATCTGAAGAGTGTTCAAGTATTAGACATGTGCAAGAATTTTTACGCATTTTTGAATGCCTACTCGTTTTTATTATCTAACGATCATGGCATCTATATTGCTTTATAAATACTTATACCGAGGAATGGCACATGAAACAAACACAAGTTTTGAACATATTTTTGATGATAACTGCAGTCACAACACTTACAGGTTGTGGAAATATTTTTGCAGAGAGAAGTAATTCTCCACTCGTTAGAAGCCAATTTGCCTCGACCGGTAGCGCTCAAAGCACAGGAAGCGGTTCAAACAATACTGTCTTTGAAAATGGGTTTAATTGCTCCTATCAAAATACAATTCTACCAAATCAAACAAACTATTTAGGAAGCGGAGAATATCGTATTTGCACAGACCCCATTAACCCAAATCGTATTCAAGTTCACGGGAGTACGTTTTTTGAAAATTCAATTTGTATCTATCCCATTCAATACCTGGATGGACAAGGCGTGTTTCTTAAGCAGGACCCACGTCAAACAGATCAAACTGTTCCCTATGTGGATTGTCAGGATATTACCGCTTCAGGAGGTGATACCTTTAACTTCCAAACTACGTTCTATAACGGCTTAATTATTGTTGAGCAGTCCTTAAATGCTGAGTACTCTAAATGTCTGATCGCTGGAGACCCTACAGCCTGCGATCCTAACGTTGTCAAATACGTGTCTAAGGGAAGATTTCGCTAAAAATAAATTTAATGAATAACTCGGCTTACTGGGCGATCTTCGCGTGGTCCGATTTCCTGCTTACCTCTACGATAGCGATCCACTAATTCAGCATCTCGAGTTGGGAATGCATCTAATAACTCGATTTGTTCTTCCCCTTCAAGTTCACGAGCAACAATCACATACCAGATTGACGGATCTTCATCTGGGTAATGTCTAATAAAATGATAGAGTTTAATCGGTTCGTTCTCACTGCCTTCAATTTCAACACTCCAAACTTCATCTGGAGCTTCAAGTGTTTCATCTAAACATCCTTGATAAAGACTAAATTCTTCAACAGGAATGTCGTCCGAACCTCTCTCTTGTCTGAGCTGAGCTCGAAAAGTTTCATCTTCTGTCCAAGCATCTGCCAATCCATCTGTCATAGGAGCATTAGACTGTTGTGGCTCTGATTTATCATGAACTTCCTCATGAGTCCCTGCCTTAGGGCCTTTTCCATACTGAAGCAGTTGAGCTTCCACTTTTTCGCCTTTGCGATAAGCATTCACCATTTTCTCGTTAGCGGTAGGAAAAGCCAGATATAAAAAGCTAGGCTCTCCTCTCAGAAATAAACAAATACAGATATACCAAACTTTTTCATCTGCGGGCATGAACTCGGAAATAAGTATATAGCGATGAAATCCGTTTTTTGTTTTAACTTTCCAAATTTCATCAGGCTCTCTTAAAGTAATCCATCTTAAATGATTCAGCTTCTCTCTTTCTTGAGAAGAAAGGTCATGGTTAGAGAGACGACCATAAAACTCCGACTCAAGCTCTTCAATTTCAGGTGCAAAATAATTTGAAATACAATTTTCTGAACAAAAAACTCGACCCACTTCTTCTTCCACAAAAAGCGCTCTTTTGCGCCCACCCAAATCTTTAGAGCAAAAACAACACACATCCTCTTGTGTTTTTTGAGTCGCTTTCGTTGACCGGCTTTTTCGAGCCGACCTACTTTTTTTACGTCGATCAACTCCCTTGAAGGTCGCTGATTTAGACGAGGATTTTTTCATCTGACTCCTTGGGGCATCCCCTGGGGGACAGTCCTTTCCCCCACACATCCTATTGTACCGGCTCCTTCCGCAAGGAGTCAAACTCGCTATGCGTCAAAGCCATGTCACCTTCGACACAGTTTCTAGATACAGACCATAGCCTTGCTAGCCCGCTTGCATATTCACATCCTGTTGTTTAACCTTATATAGAAGGCCAGTCAGAGCAAGGATTGCTCTGCTTAAAAACCCCAGGAAGGGAGCAGCATGATTTACGTCACCAAGAATCAATTGGATCAAGTGGAGTATTTGATTCATCAATCCATACAAGGCAATCACATCTTATTTGACACTGAAACTGTTCGTAAAATTTTCTGGGAACACTCTCACCTTTCAGATAGTGAAGCTTACGCGGTAGAGCACCATATTGAAAAACTCATTTTACTTCCTTCTTTAGAACAAAAAAAAGCTTATCTTGAACAAATGGATACGACCACTTTTGAAAAAGTAGTTCGCACTTATTTTAATATCGTTGAAAACAGCCTTTTTGAGAAATCGCAGGTCTTGCACTAATGGCCGTCTCCCCTCCTTTATCATCGACTGCGTCCAAACCATTACCTACTCTCAACTATCCTGAGAGGAAAAAATCTAATATTTCTACTCCAGAGCAGGAGGCGTCTTCTGCTGAAAAAGATGCTCGCACTCGTGTTGTGAAAGCTCAACAAACTGTAGAAGAGGCTACTCGCCAAGAACAAACCCAGTTGGATAAAGTCAGAGACCAATACATTAAATTAACTGAAGAAGAAGTTGCTCGTCAGGAAAACTCTGTCGAAAATCAAAAACAAAAAGGCTATGAAGAATTAAGAAAACTCAAGATGGCTCAAGATGCTGAATTAAACCGAGTCAGGCGGCAAGGTGAGCAAGATCTCAAGAGAATTCAAGATCATTACAATCATACAATTCACAATGCAGAGCTCGAAGGAAATCGAAAACTGTTTGAAACTACTCGTCAGCAAGGACAAATTTTAGACTACGAGCAAAAATCAGGCGCGCTTGAAATTGACCACACCAAAACTGCCAATGAACAAAGGTTAACTGAACTCAAAAACGATCAAGACGCCAAGTTCCAAAGTATTTTTGAATCCTCCAATAAAGAATATGAGCGACTTCGAGAGAACACTTCTCAAGCAAACGAACAAGCTCACGAAAAATTTCAGAAAAACTACACAAATACACTCAACGAACATCAGAGAGTGATTGCCGATTTAAACAACAAAGCCAGTCATCAAGTTCGCACTATTCGAGCTGATACATCTGGAAAATTGGCTGCCTATTCTGACCGGCAAGAGGACCCCTTTTATAAACTGGTCAGCCTAAACGCAGAACTCAAGGAATATGATGACTCTTATGTGCTGACAGCTACTATTCCAGAACATGAACAACAACATGTAACCGCTTCAATTAAAGGGGGTAACTTAGTTATCTCCGGTAGCAGAAAAAATGAAGAGAAACTTGCAACCGAAGACGGAAAAACACAGAGTACGTCTACCTTTCAGTCTTTTAACGAAAGCTTCCCGATTACCTGGCCTGTGGATTCTAGACGGCTTTCTAAAGTTTTTGATGGCGAGACATTAATTGTATCTGTTCCTAAGAAAAGCCAATATGTAGCCGCTCAAAAAATGTACAAAGCTAAAAATGGGATAGAACGAATTCAAGTTGAAAAGCCTAAATTTCCTGAAAACCTGCCGCATGTAAAAACAGAGCCTCTACCTGACTCACATGCTGCAGCCCCTGAGCCTACAAAAAAAGCTCCAGGATCCACGACCTTAACTTAAACTTATTCCTTCACTAGGTCTTCAAGCTCTTGAAGCATAAACTTCAGTCTTGAGTGAAGATCATTTAACGATTTTAAGTTCTGCTTAAGACTATCAATCACTGGATTTTCATTCTCAACAGACATGGGTCTGACAAAACTCTGTTGAACACTCACCTTTTGTGCTTCTTTCAAAACTGCAGGCTTACGTTCAATTCTTTTAGTAATAAATTCAGTGGGATTATAAGACGAAACTTTAATTTGAGCAAAAGTGGGATCTTTGAGATTCTCCACTTTTAAGATCTGTGCTGCTTGCACAGGAGCTTGTGCTTCAGAAGTCTGCTCGACTCTAGAAACATCTGCAGCTGAAGCTGCCTCTTTTCCTTTTTTATAAAGTTGGTAAAGGTTTGAATATACGAATGCTACTTTTTGGTTCTTATCGCGAGTTGCGGACATGATATGTACTCCTTCTGCTTCTACTCAGCTTCTACGTTTTCCTACTCTACTTCTACTTGAGCTTCCTGCTTCGAGGAGAGGTTGATTTCAACTTCTCCAACATCTACGACTCTATAAATAGCAAGCGCAGTGCCAGACTTATGAGCAATTTCAATTTCATGACAATCTTTTTTTTCTTATAATTTCAATAGGTTACAATTAACTTTTCAAGTAAGCCTTGCGAAGGGCCACCTTGAGCCTGGCTAAAAAATGGTCAGGTGTCAGCTCGCACACTGTCATTTCAGATCCATCTGAGGGTATAATGGAACAATCATGGCAAGAATCAGCCACCAAGAAGCTCTGGAGAAAGTCAATGCAGGTCGACTGAACCATCGAGAAGGTTACACAGAAATCCCAACCTCCGTTTTTGTAGAAAAAATCGATGTAAACATGCCTGCACTCCCTGCAATTGCTTTCTATCAACTGAAGAACAATGCATTTGAAGTCGTTAGACAAGCAGACCAACCTTATTCTCCTTTAGCGCTTAGTCTCCACGAAACGATTTGGATTAAAGGAGAAGATTACCTAGTCATTAAAGGCTATGCAGAAAATCTACTCGTCAACCCCAATCTCAATAGCTCATTGCCAGTTGAAAAAAGAATGGAAACTTTAAGAAAGTCAGCCATGCTTGTAGTGGAAGATCTTTTTGATAAGCCTACTCCAGAAAATATTAACAGGAGTATTAAAGTGGTCAGTTCTTTTGTTTACGTGATCATGAAAGACCCTAAAGCTTATTTGCTGCTGACTAAACTTTCCAGCCACGACCCCTATACACTTCAACATTCAGTCGGAACAGCAGTGAATTCAATTATCTTAGGCAGAAAAAAAGGTATTCAATCAGAACAAGAGCTCATGGATGTTGGAATGGGCGGACTGCTACATGATTTAGGCAAAGTAAAAGTTAAAAAAGAAATCATCAATAAAAATGGTCCTCTCGATGACCTAGAGTGGGAAGAGATGAGACAACACCCTCAGGAAGGCTACCTCATTATTAAAGATAATCCCAATATTAGCGACCTTACTAAAAGAGCAGTTCTAGAGCACCATGAAGACCGCAATGGTACAGGATACCCAAAAGGACTCAAGGCAAACGACACTCATCTTTTCTCTAAAATTGTTTGTATAGCGGACGTTTTCAATGCCCTTACTACTAACAGAACTTACTCCAAAGCTAGAACTCCTTATGATGCATTTCAGTTTATACGAGATAAACTAGCTCATAAAATCGATGAGGAACTCTTTAGGCAGTTTGTCTTGGTTTATGGCGGTAAACTTGAAAACCTTGAGGAATAATTGCTGCTAAAGCTGCTCCTATTTCATCTTCAGTTACATGAGCATCAACAAATGGCCTAGCTATCTTTTGAAGTAAAACAAATCTTTTTTTGTTATTTTTAATCTTTTTATCAAGAGACATGGTCATTAAAATATTTTTCAATTTAGTTTGGCTCGAAAATATTTTTTCAAGTTTAGGAACAGGAATTAATTCAAGAGTTTTTTGTAAGCGCACCACCTCAACCGGGTGAATATGACCACGAATTCTAGACAGCTCCAGCGCCATCTTCATACCTATCACCACAGCCTCCCCATGTCGCAAATCAATATAATGACATTCCTTTTCAAGAGCATGAGCCAAGGTATGACCAAAATTCAATAATTCACGTATTCCATTTTTTTCATAAAAATCTTGCCCAACTATTTGTGACTTCCAGTAAAGGCTTCGCGAAACAATTTCAGTCATTTCTCTCGATTGGAGTTTTTTTCTTTTTTTGAACAACTTTATAAGAACAGGTTTCAGATATTTTAAGAAGATAGGATCAAAAAGAAGAGCATACTTAAGCACTTCTCCAAACCCGGAGGCTAAGTCACGCTGGGGCAAAGTTTTTAAAACATCAACATTACAAAGAACTACTGCCGGCTGATGAAATAGACCTACTAAGTTCTTCCCCTGACGTAAGTTGACTCCTGTTTTACCACCTATACAACTATCTACTTGGGCTAATAGTGTTGTTGGGATATTAATCCACGAAACTCCTCGCATATAGATCCCTGCTACAAACCCACAAAGATCCCCAATAACGCCTCCTCCTATAGCAATGACAATAGAATCTCGGTGAGCGCGCTCAGAAGCAAGCCATTCTAGAATTCGATGAGCGGATGAAAACGACTTAAGATCTTCACTCACATTAAGTTCCAAAACACAAATTGACTGTGCATGTTTTTCTAAATATCGAACCACAGGTCTGCTTGAGGTTTTAATTTTACGATCTAAAATAACAAAACATTTTTTATTCAATACAACGGATTGAAGTTTAGGCAGGAGACGGTTGAAACTGGATTCAACAAAAATTTTGTCAAATGCAATAGTCTTTTTTTTCATAAAGATATCAAAAATTTCTGAAACAAACTTTTCATTATCTTCTGTTTCACTAAAGCAGGGCTGATAAAATCTGTTTTTACTCGATAATGGGCCTGCTGATAATATTTCATTCTTTGTAACAACAAACTTTTAATTTTTTTTAACCTTACCTGCGAAGACTTTGCGTCTATCAAAGGTCGTGTAGACTGAAACTGCACTCTTTTGAAAACAGTCTGTGGATATGCTGTGAGAGCAATAAGCACACCAGAAGCTTGTATTCTTTTTTTGTTTGTAGCATGAATAATTGCTCCGCCCCCTAATGCCACCACTTGATTTTTATTTTTGCAAATCTCTTGAATCACCCGTTTCTCTACTTTTCTAAAATATGCCAATCCCTTTTGCTCAATAATATTTTTTACAGAGTTTTTTTCTATTTTTTCTGCTTTTTGGTCAGTATCAATAAATTTCCAATTGAGATCTTCTGCAAGCATCTTGCCTACTGTACTTTTCCCTGTACCCATAAAGCCAGTCAGAAATATATTTTGAACTTGGTTAGATTCGAGATCGGATTTCTTCAATCGAATCTCCTCCATATTTTTCTTGAAAAACTTCAACAAGGCTTAAAGCTAAAAGAGATTCTGCAATCACTGCCGCTGCTGGTACAGCACAAATGTCAGAACGCTCCACATGCGCTTGTGCGGACTCATGAGTTCTTAGATCTACTGACTGAAGAGGCTTCATCAATGTAGCTAAGGGTTTCATGCCGCATCTCACAATTAAAGGCTGCCCCGTACTCATTCCTCCATCAATCCCACCTGAACGATTCGTCTTAAGCTGAACACGGTCTTCAATCAGAATCATTTCATCATGCGCACTTGAACCCAGCAATGAGGCCGCTTGTAAACCTAAACCGATTTCAACACTTTTAATCGCATTCAAACTCATGAAAGCATGCGCTAACACTCCTTCTAATCTACGGTCCCATTGAACGTAACTTCCAAGCCCTTGAGGTAAGCCTGATGCATAGACCTCAAAAACTCCGCCCACTGTATTTCCGTTAGCCTGAGCTTGCTCTATCTCAGCAATCATTTTTTCTGTTAAGTCAGGGTTAGCACAACGAACCGCTGAAACATCTGTCTTTTCATTCAAGAGATGCAGTGATACTCCCAAACTTTCAAGTTCAGATTGATCTTGCACTCGACCGATCTGAACTACTCGACTTGAAATTCGGATTCCAAACTCTATAAGAAAAATCTTCGCGATCGAACCCAACGCAACCCTCATCGCTGTTTCTCGAGCGCTAGCTCTTTCTAAAACATTTCTCATATCTGAATGACCGTACTTTATCCCTCCGATCCAATCAGCATGGCCGGGGCGAGGCACTGAAACGGCTTTTTGCAGACCTTTTTCACACTCTGAAGGCTCTAGCCTTTCAGATTTCATTATCGTCTTCCAATTTTCCCAGTCTTTGTTTTGAATCATGAGAGCAATAGGACTTCCAAGCGTAACTCCATGTCTTACTCCTGATAGACACTCCACTTGATCATCTTCAATTTTTTGCCTAAAGCTACGCCCATATCCAAGCTTTCTTCTTTTCATTTCATTCTGAATAAAATCAAAGTCAATCGATAGTCCTGCCGGTATCCCTTCTAGAATTCCCACCAAAGCTTTTCCATGAGACTCTCCTGCTGTTAAAAACCGAATACTCATTTTCTACCTCTAACTAAGTATCGAACTAAGCGATCTGCAAGCTCATCCTTCTTAAGCTTAAATTTAAAACTTTGCTTCATTGGTCCAAACCAGATTTCCCATGTTGCTAAAGCTTGCCAAACTAACATCTCTAATCCTCCGATAGGAATTGCACCTGCTTTTTTAGCTGATTTTAAGAAGTCTGTCACGAGAGGACGATAGACCATGTCAAAGGCAAATTGAGAAGGGATTTGTAAAGATGGGTATATTAAAACCGGATAGCGGCGCATCCCTTGAGGTGTAGCATTTACAACAAGATAATATTTTTTAATTAAATCCACTTTTCTTGAAGCTATGAATTGTGTTTTTGGGAAACTACGATTCATTTCGCTACATAAACTCTTCGCTGACTTTTCGCTTCGATTGATTATCTCTACTTCTTGAGCTCCTTTTTTTCCTAAAACCCAACATAGTGCTCTTGCCGCACCTCCTGCTCCAAAAACTAGAACTCTTTTATCCTTTATATTAATTCGTTTTTTTCTAAACACCTGAGAGATTCCAAAAATATCCGTATTATGTCCTATCCACCCTTTTTGAGTATTCTGTAACACATTCACTGCTCTGAGAGCTTCAGCTTCTTCAGAAAGACGAGAAGTCCACTTGAGAACCTTTTGCTTATAAGGGAGAGTAATATTTAATCCAACGCAGTTTGAACGCAATTGAAGATTCAGCACTTCATTGAGATTTTCAGGAGAAACCTTACACTTCAAATATCGAAGAGGTTGCTTCATCTGTCGACTTAAAAAATTAAAAATATCAGGAGATAAAGAATGTGCGATAGGGTACCCAATAACGGCCGCCCGTGGATGATTACTCATAAGCTAGCCTTTTTAAATCCTGGTAAAAATCAGGGTACGAAATCGCTACGCAGTCTGAGTTCTCAATCACTGATTCACCTTGTGTTTCATGGGCTGCTACTAAAGCTGCCACTGAAAAAGCCATGGCAATTCTATGATCATGGAACGAGTCCAATATTGTAGGTCTAAATTTTTGACGACCTTGAATTCTGAATCCATCATTAAAAGTTTCAAACTGAATTCCCATTTTTTCAAAGTTTTGAGCAATCGCTTGAATTCGATCCGTCTCCTTAACTCGAAGCTCCTCTGCGCCTTTGACTTCAGTTACTCCGCTTGCACAGGCACCCATAACAGCTATGAGCGGTAGTTCATCTATAAGTGCGGGGACCTCTGATGCGGATATCTGTGTCCCCCGAAGCTGTGAATAGGAAACTTTCAAATTTCCAAAAGGCTCACCTTGACTTTGAATAATCTGAACTTGGATTTGCGCGCCCATTCTTTCTAAAACATTTAAAAATCCAAGTCGAGACGGATTAAGAGAAACATTTTTAATTTCGAGATGAGAATTTTTAATTAAACAAGCAGCAGCAATCCAAAATGCAGCAGACGACATGTCTCCAGGAACTTGCAAAACCGTTGGTTCAAGACACTCCTTCCGATCCGTAGGCGGAACCAACCTTAAAGTAGAAGTTTTTGAATCTTTAAAAACAGAAACACCAAACTCAGGAAACATCCTTTCTAGATGATCTCGCCCATCCACTCGACCTGACAAAACAGTGTCTCCCTTAGCAAATAGTCCTGCTAATAATAATGCTGATTTAATCTGCGCACTGGGTATCTCTAACGAATATGAAATTCCATGCAGAAACGGTACTGGCAAAATTTCAACTGGGGCACAGCCTTTCTCTGAAAGCTGGATCTGTGCTCCCATTTTGCGAAGCGGTATAGCAACTCTTTCCATAGGTCTTTTCATCAAGGAAGAGTCCCCCGTTAAACGGCTTGAAAAGTTTTGACCTGCTAAGACTCCCATCAAAAGGCGCATGGTAGTGCCAGAATTTCCACAGTCGAGAGTCTGTGCGGGGGCTTCTAGACTCTCTAGTCCTTTCCCATAAACTAAAATTTGATTCAGATTTTTTTTAAAACTAACCCCTAATACTTCGAGACATTTTAGAGTAGTAAGAACATCTTGGCCTTCTGATAACCCTGTGATGTCTGTGACTCCCGAAGCTAAAGAGCCTAAAATCAAAGCTCGATGACTGATCGACTTATCGCCTGGAACTTGAATCGACCCACAGAAATGCCGGGCTGGTACAATCTTCATTCTTCTTCAGATTTAGGTTTGACGTTAATTCGAATATTCAGGTTGACTTCATTTTTTCTAAGAAACTCTTGCAAAAGCGCGACGGGATCAATTTTATCAGTCACTTTACTTAGAACTTCTTTTGAAAGATTCTGCAAAAATTCGTTTTTCGTTTTTCCAGCTGCATCAAGAATACCGCTCAGAAGCTCTTTTGGAAGTTTGAAGTCGGAAACAAGCCCTCGAAGACTTTCTTCAGTCAAAAAAAGCGCACCTACTCCCACTGTAAGTACTTTTTTCATCAAATCTGCAGCTTTACTTTGTAGGTCTTCAGCCATTATCCATTCGCTTTCTTAACAAAACTTTTCACCATCTCAGGCAAACTGCCTTTGACGAGTCTATTCAAAATAAATCCAGGCACTGGGATTTTAAATTCGACATCTAAACGATACAGCACTTCTGTTTTTCCATTACCTAATGACTTAAGCTCCCAAAGACCGCTATTTTTTTTAAACGCATCACTTTCCACTAAGGTCCACTGAACTTTTCCGTTCTGCGAGTCTTCTTGGTGGTCAAGAGTGTAAGAAACATCTTTCATCATAGAAACCTGATAACTCACACGAGCTTGTCCCTCTGTTCTCTTTTGAACTTGAACACTTTTGCACCCTTCGACAAACTTTGGATACTCTTCGTATGAGGTAATCGCTTGAAAAAGTCGATCTCGATCGACTTGAATGACTTCTTTAAACTCTGCTTGAGCCACAAATTCTCCTTATTTCTTCTAATATTTAGGCTTACGATCAAAATGATGTTCGGCTTCAATGAGCCGCAACGTCCCTGACTCTGATCTCATGACCACTGAGTGGGTCACTGCTCCCCCACTAAAAAATCTTACGCCATCTAAAAATGTCCCCTGAGTTACTCCAGTAGCACAAAACATTACTTTACCCTGAGCAAGCTCGTCTATTTTATAAATGCGATTTAAATCTTTAATACCCATTTTTTTAGCTCGCTCTTTTTCCTGTTCATTTCTAAAACTCAGCTGTCCCTGAAAGTCCCCACCCATGCAGCGAAGAGCAGCCGCAGCAATAACACCTTCAGGCGCACCCCCTACTCCCATTAAGACATCTACTCCACTATCCTTTTTGCAAGTAGCAATCGCAGCAGAGACGTCCCCATCACCAATAAGCCAAATTCGAGCACCGGCTTTTCTAACTTCCGAGATCAAATCTGCGTGACGTGGACGATCCAAAATAATCACGGTCAAATCTTCTATGTTGCATTTTTTAATGCGCGCAATGTTTTTAAGGTTCTCAGTGGCTGAAGCATTCACATCTATCGCACCCTTAGCGGAGGGGCCTACTGCAATTTTTTTCATGTAAGTATCAGGAGCATGCAAAAACTTTCCTTCTTCAGCGATCGCAATAACCGAAAGAGCATTAGACCCCCCTCGTGCGCAGATCGTGGTTCCTTCTAAGGGATCTAACGCTAAATCAAGCCTAGGCCCTCCCCCTTTACCTACCTTCTCCCCGATGTAGAGCATAGGTGCTTCGTCACGCTCGCCTTCTCCAATAACTACGGTGCCATCAAACTCAATAGAGTTCAGCATTTTCCTCATAGCCTCTACAGCTGCATGATCAGCGGCCTTTTCATCTCCTCGACCCATAAGCCGTGCACTTTCTAGTGCTGCAGCCTCAGTAACCCTAACAAACTCAAGAGCAAAGTTTCGATTCATGATCAAACCTCTTTAAATTGCTTTAAACACCAATCTTTTAACTTTGTCTCCAGGTTAGAACTCAGAACGACTTTTTTTGCAATGTTCAACTTTTCTCGGTCTAATTTGAGATCGCGAGACAAAACGAGAGTTTCATAACTCAATAAACCCCAGCTTTCTGGGATATGCTGCGCTGAGCGAGTACTTCCAGTCGAAAGTCCTTGAGCTTTATCCCATTGGATAAAACTTCCTAACACACAGCATAATATTTTTTGAATACGTGTTACATCAGACGCTTCTGTTCCAAAAAAAATGAGATCACACCCCGTTTTAGAATGATACCAAACTGACTTTCCTTCAAGAGAAGGAATCCTTTTCAACTCTTGTCCCAAAACTTGAGGGTCCAAACATCTCTGAAGAGCTTGTGCGAGTACCATAGAGGGCTGGATCAACTCACATCCAACTAAAGTTCGATGAGCATAAACAACCTTAGCTTGAATGGGATATTTCTCACCTTTAATATTCAACATTCCTTCTACTTCTGCCCCTACAGGGAACAAGACTAAGTCCTGAGGATCCAACAGCCCTAAAGCCAATCCGTTTGATGAAAGATCATGAACAGAATAGATTTTGCCTGTCCTTTTCAAACGAAACTGACATGCTGAAAGCTGAAGTCTAGGAATTCTTCTTTTTTCTTCAGCTGAGTGACTATGGAGTACTTCTAAGATAGCTTTTCGGCTGAGGGAGGATTTCGTCGCTTTTTTTACGGTTTTCTTTTTTATTTTCTTCTGACTTGCTTTCTTCCGTAAAATTCCTTTTTTGCTCTTCGACATACGATCTCATCCGCCTTCCAGTAAAACTAAATACAATTTCTGCGCCTTTTTCCATCACAAACTGAGGTGGCCACTCTTTGCCTTCTTTTTTTCCTGCAAAATAGACCATGGTCCCCTGTTCGCCTTGTGATTCAAAATAGATATCTCCTGCAAGCCCAAGCAAATGACCATCGATAATCTTGTACTGAATCCAAGTCTCTGAACGTTCGACAAATTGCACTACTGATTTTAATCTGAATTTCCAAATCCCACCCTCAAGCTTGAGTATTTTCTTTTCAGGGTAGTATTCTACCTGATCTATATAGGGGATCAATTTTTTATAGACTTGATAATCAGTTAATATCCCGCGAGTGTGCTTCAAACTAGAGCGGATCAAGACGCTGGCATAGTAAGAGTAAGTATCATTTTCAATTACAGCATGGGTCATGACCTCTCGGTCGTTAAGAACTTTCTGATACACCGCAGGTTTGAGAAAAGTAGCAATTGAGATAGGCTCTTTTGCCCAGCTCCAAGCGTGTAACATCACAAAGAATAAAGATAGCATCAGTGTCTCAATTGCATCATATCTCTAGACAAATAGCAAAACGCACCATAAAACTTTTATTGTGACTCAAACACAAGATGAACTCACCTTTTACACCACGCCCAACATACTCACTCTTTCACGTGCACTTTTCGTCCCCTTTGTTGTGGCACTTCTTTTTATGAGAGATCCATCGTGGGACATTGCAGCTGCGATTTGTTTTGGGATTGCAAGCATTACGGACTACTTCGATGGATATTTAGCCAGAAAATCCAATGTGGTGACCGTCTATGGGAAGCTAATGGACCCTTTAGCCGACAAGTTTTTAGTCGTGTCTTCTCTGATTATGCTTCAAGAGTTAGGAAGAATTCATCCCATTATTGTGATCTTACTGATTTGTAGGGAAATGGCAGTAACAGGGCTAAGAGCTTTAGCGAGTGCCGAGGGGGTGATCATTGCTGCCTCCAAAACTGCAAAATGGAAAACCGTCACACAGATGGTTGCGATCCCTTTTATGATGGTGAAACCAGGGATTTTAGGAGTTCCCCTTTACACGATCGGCTACTGGTTGCTTTATGTTTCTTTAGGAATCAGTCTTTTTTCTGCGGGTGACTACGTTGTTGATTTCTTCAAAGCTCTTCAAGAAAAAAGAAAAGCCAAAAAGAAAAATTAAGGCGCCTTCCAAGTAATATCTATCACTTTCTGAGTAGAGTTTACAAATCTAGCGCAAACAAAAAGATGGTCACTCAGACGATTGATATATTGGAGAACCTCAGGCCTCACCGGCTCTGCGCGATGCAAAGTAATGAGCGCCCGCTCGGCTCTGCGACATACGGTTCTTGCAAAATGTAAAAGCGCAGAAGATCTTGCTCCACCAGGCAATATAAAATTCTTGAGAGGTTGAAGCTTAGCCTCCATGTGATCGATTTCATTTTCTAGTTTTTGAATATGAGACAGATCCATTAAAGTCATTCCTGACTGTTTTCCACGAGGAGTTGCGAGCTCTGTCCCCAGTTGAAAGAGCTCGCTTTGAATACGTAGAAAAGTATCCATGAGACTTTGCGGCAGATCTCCCTGAGCGCGAGTCAGCCCCAATAAGGCATTCAGCTCATCCAATGTCCCATAGGTCTGAATCCTAAGGTCATCTTTAGGCACCCTGATATTGCCATAAAGCCCTGTTTCACCTGCATCGCCCTGTTTTGTATAGATCTTCATAGGTTGATTTAGCTAAGTTAAATCTTTTTCTACAGAAGGTAAAGATTGGCTTTAGGCTTGACCCAACTGGCAATATCCAGATAAGAAATAAGAATCCGTTTGCGGGTGTAGCTCAGTTGGCTAGAGCGCGACCTTGCCAAGGTCGAGGCCGAGGGTTCGAGTCCCTTCACCCGCTCCAAATAACAATGACGGTGGTCAGTTTTATAACATTAACAAGGGAAGTATTTCTTTTGCGAAGCGTTAAATCATAGGATTCATGCCCTGTGAATATCCCTATTATCCGTATGCCAGGCATACACCATATTCAAAACAAACATAGGCCAGTCCTGCGGTTACAGCAATTAGCCCACCAAAGAACTTTACATTGAACATCAGTTCTTCACGTTTTTCTTCTTTTATGGTCAGCTCAGCGATTTCTGAAATGGTATTTGTGTTCGTTCCATGCACGAACTTTTTATCTCTCAGCAAATCAGAAAGCTTCTCTATTCTTTTTTGAATAGCTTCTATTTTAACAACATCTTCGCCCAGTCCAAGGTTTTCTAGCTTCAGCTTTGCTCGATTTAAATATTCGCCGATAGATTTCACGTGCTCTTGGAAGGTACTGAGAGTTAAATTACCTTTGCTTGACAATTTCGAAAGCGCTCCGATTGAATGCGCGGCATTTCGAAGTTCTTCTCCTACATCTTTTGTTGAAAAGTAGCTGAATGGACCACCTCCACTATAACCACCTACTCTAACCCCTCTGCCACCTTCGAAAGAGCGTGCGGCATCACTCAGTGCTGACGAAGTGAGCGCACCCAACGCATCTCCACGCAAAGCACTCCTCCATGCGGTAGTTTCGAACGAACCCGACAGGTCACCCGATCTCAGTTGCATAGATGCCATGGTATTCATAAATCCCTCAAGATCAAATCCAACCACATACTTTTGCATAAGAAGCTTACGTTCTTTTTGAGAAAAACCAGCCTGTTTGAGAAGTTCCGCTTTTGCTTTGAGCTGAGATTTAGAAAAGTTTCCTACTTGAGCTAGTGACTTTCCATCGGCTCCAATCTCTCCCAACCCAATCCAATGCGCTATATCTAGCACTTCAGCCTCTTTATCAGAGAACGTTCTTCCCAGTAATTTACTGGCGTATGAAATACGTTCAGTCTTTGCTGCATGAGACGAAATATGCTGAACTTTCTCGACCCAATTATCGAATGCGAGGATTGCATTTTTAATGAGTGGATCTATTTCCTCCTTCAAATATTCGTCAGTAACCCTTCCACCTTTCTCAAGATGGGACTGAAGTTTGGAGGCGATCTCCATTTGAGTACTTTCAGAAGCAAACACTCTCCACTCTGAAGAGTGTTGACTTGCTCTCAACAGGTTCTCGGCGCGAGCGGCTACAACGAGGTGTGAAAGATCTGCCTTGCTTGGATAAAGTGTAGCCCAGTTTTTAGGAATGCCTTTTCCGAGATTGTCTTGAAATAAATTTCCATCACCGAGCTTTTTCTTTTGAAATAGAACAACAATGTCGTTCCAAACTGTCGTCTCGTAAGCATGTTGAAGTTTAATATTCTTACTTAGACACTCTATTAGGCTAACAGCCATCACTGGTTCAGCTGCGAACGTCATAATCCATGTAAAGCAAAACAGAATAAATAACCTACTCATAGCATACTCATCGGTAAGAAAAGGGAATGTCATAATCCGCGCACAACATTACAATGCATTGCGTTAAGCACAGTTCTCTGTTTATCCTCAACTAATGCATCGCATCGAATTACTTATTGACACTAAGTGTTATATAAGTATAGCACACGAGTCATATGAAAAATATTATCCCCTTGTTGTTTAGCCTTTTTATTATTCCACAAACCTACGCAGAAATTGGAGATCAAGTTCTTAGCCCAAGAAACTTAAATTTATTCTTTGAACGTCACCGTAGTTTTACACAAGGCATCGGTGATTTTTTCACAGGAAACCCACCTGCCCAAACTCAACATCAAACCCAGCACTCAAACCCGCAAGGGGAAATTATCGATGAAAACGGAAACGTTTATACGTTTGCGGACGACATCACTCCAAGAAAAACCCCAGAAGTATACAAACCACAATACACACCCCCAACCCCTCAAACTATACAACCCGGTACTTCTCCCTATAATTACAATAACAATGAACCTTCAACCTCATACGATGTAGTGCTTGAATTTTCAAAATCTGAATCTATTCCTCTAGGTTCAATCACCTTTAGTCCTTACAATAAAGCCGGACTGAAAATCCAATTAGAGAAGTATCTAGAGATATCCAAAATCCATGCCCATGAAGTCGCGCTTCTTAACTTGATTGATCATCAAAAAAAAGTGGAGACTGTTGGAAAAGTTTTAATCGGCGGCGAGCAAGATTACGCTTGTAAAAACCCAATCATCATCACAGACCTTCACGGAACCCTTGATAAACGTGATCGTTGCACAGCAGTCAGTGTAGATCGATTAATAGAAAAGTATAATGCTACATTTATTATTGTTTCAAGTGCAGGGGCATATGCAAGCCATGGATTAAGCAGCTTAGGTTTTAAAAACACTCATCAGATTTTAGTTCTCGACCAAGGAAACTCAGGGGATTTTTATAATGGAGGAAAAGTTACAGAAAAATCTATGCGGATTATGAAAAATCTATGGTCATCTGGATCCTGCATCTTAGGTTTCACAAGTGAATCTCCCCATGAAGAGGGTCGATCTGCTTCTTATATGGGAATAGCCTATTTTGCGGTAAACCAAGAAGACAAAAAAAATACTCGAACCGAATGGAGAACAGAAACTTATTGCGAAAATAACCAACCTCAAGAAAAGCCACTACTTTCGGACGCAGGCTGCACAGCAGACTACCAAGAAGAAATTCGTTCTGAAATTGAATGTGCAATTGAAACTCCAGGAACATTTTCAGTTTTTGGTAACAACGTTGATAAAAAATGGGTAAAAGTAAACACATTACCCACTCAATCCACTCAGCCGCCCCAACCCTCTTCGCAGCAGTTTCAAATGAATGAAGTTTGTGTACAATCCACTCGCCCATCCTTCTCTTCACAAAAGAGACATAACTCGCAATACTCAGAGCAAAGATATTCAGACAGAAACTTCAACGAATACACAAGACGCAATAACAGCTATTATGATGATGAATATTCAAATGAAGTTAAAATTATATCCGCAAAATGGACGGGCCAAATAAGACAAAACAATTCCTGCAAAAGAATCACGCCAGAAATCATCCCAGCGACTCTGTCTCAAGCTAATAAAAATCAATGGACTTGTAAGTCAGGATACAACCTGAGAGAAAAACAAGTGCCACATGAAGTCTTAATCAACAGCACACCCTCCGTTGACATCCGAGAATTCCCTGAGGGTAGCATCTATTCACGCGACTGGTGTGAACTTGCAGATCAAATTGAAAAGAAATTTCAAAAAAAATAAGAACAGTAAAAGGATAGCTTATGAATTCAATAGCATTTAGGTTTAGTGCCCTGTTTATTTTCTGTATTATTCTCTTAAACCATCCCCTTGCCTTTAGTAACTCAGAAGAACTTCATTCCAAAAAAGTAGAAGATTACGACACCACTGCGCTACAAAATCAATACCAAACACTCACTCAGCAATTGCAAGCTACTTCAGATCCTCAAGCTAAACAGCAAATCGCTACTCATTTAGAGCAAGTAAAAACATCACTCAACACAATTACACAAAATCTTAATAAGGCTAAATCTTGGGCTGTAGGACACGGAAAAATGTTGGGTAAAATACATGGACGCAGTGCGGGTGCCAGTAAAGCCTCTGATGATGCAAATCTCCAAGCTAAGGTTGAAGGTGAAACTCTTGCACAGGAGGAAGCCAATCAAAAATTGCGATTTCAAGTTCGACTTCTATCTCTAAAAAAGGGGTGGATTGACGGACTTCAAAAGGCTGTTACTGAAACAAACAAGAAATATCAGTCTTCTATCAAAATCAGCTCCACACCTCTTAAGCTGATTGACGCATTTTCAAATCCAGATGATTTTAAAAAATCTAAACCTATTCTTGACGACTTAACACTAGCTCACTCAAAAGAAATAATTCAAACCAGAAAAGAATCTCTTTATTTACAAATAAAAGCAAAAGCATATGAAGATGGGCGCTTACAAGCTGAAAAAGAAGCTGAAGCTGCATATAAAAACTTAGCTAAAAACAAAATAGCTGAAGAATTTTATAGCTCTAAATATTTAGAACAAAAAACAATTAAGAGTCGCTCTGCTATTAAATCTAGACTTTTTCAAAGCCCATCCTCTCCTGCCAATTTTGATTTCTTCACTTCTCCTAATTATCATGGAAACGATCAGCGAAACGACCAGCCCCTACTTGCACATCCTGAAATCGCATATGCATTTAAAAAATCTTATGATGAAATTTTTCTAAGTGAAGCAGCTACCACCTATGCAAAAGAAAAAGCTGGAATTCTAGAAACATTAAAAACGAGTTACAAAAAATATGCTTTAGAAGCACTCATGCAGCGAACTCAAAGTAAAACGACGTCTTTAGATGACTCCCTTTATCAACAGGCTATAAAAGAAGCAGAAAGTTCATATACAGAATTGCTTCAACAAACAATCTCTAGCCTTAATAGTTCTGCTGAAACCAATATCCAAAAATCAGCTAAAGAAGCTGGCTATAATGAGAACTATTCTACATTTCTAGAAAAGCACTTAGCTCGAGCTATGCAAGAAGAAAAAACTATGCTTCAGAGTCAATTTCGTTATGAAGCTACTGGATTTACTGTTTTAGATGGAAACGAAGATACGATTTTTGCTCCTGGCGAAGCAGCTTTTCTCACTCTCAGCTTAAGTAACTTTAGTTATTTTGATAAAAAAAATGATCCCAATGATCCTTCTTCATTCACAGTACAGATAAAATCACTGACCAATGGAATTCAAGTTGACCAATCCTCAGACGTACTCCCAACAATTCCGGCTCGATCACGTTCCACGATTACGCACATCGCGCCATTTTATATTAAAAAAGATACACGCATTGGAAGCAAAGAGAAAATTCTTGCAACCTTGTTGATGAACGGAAAAGAAATAATAAAACAAGAATTTCAAATGGAAATTTCATATCCTTACCAGATCGAATTGGCCAATATGCCTAAACTGATGGTCGTAAGAGATGATATTCAAATTAATATTACGGTTAAGAATATCAGCACTAAACTGGGAGCTTCCTCTCATTTAATTTCTATGTCGACAGACCCTAAAGCTAGATATGTAATCAAAAACAACGATCAACCAGTTCAAACCGCACCAGGCCAAAGCTCTACGATTACATTTACAGTTTCTGTTGATCCAAAATTTTCATATGATGACTTTGCACTTGAAATCAATATTCATGAAAACGATTGGACTTTAGGAAGAGAAACAATCCAAGCAAGCAGTAGTCATCGATTCGAAGCTCACCCGAGCGGTCAATCCGCAGGACTTCTGATCGTCGACAACAACAAGTCTGGATCGTTGGCAAAGGCCATCCAGTCCACGTCTCCAATTAAATTGGATCTTGTCGATGTCCGCACTCAAAGCGACGTGCTTTCTATCATTTTAAAATATTTAGATAGATTCATTGTTTTAATCCAAGACCAACCAGAAGAGGTAAAGTTTTATGGACGACTACAAGATCTTCCCGCTGACGATAGCTACTTAGGCGTGTATCAAATCAAAAATTACTTTAACCAAGGCGGACAAATTCTACATTTATCCTCTGTAGATTATAAAAATCGGTTTTTTAATTCAGAAATGGGAAACCTAGCGCAGACAAAAACCTTCTTTAAAGAGGCACCCTTATATCAACAATTTATGTTTGAACCCTTAGCAGGTGGACCCAAAAAGGATGCTAGACCCATTAGACCAGGAAGGTTTGTTTCCATGTATGGATCCGACTTTACGATGGATATACTTCAAACTTTTGATCTTATGGCACAAAATTTTGATGAAAAGATCAATCGGTATTTGAGAGCTCTCGCTGCAAAAAACACTGCTGAAATGAAACGTGCCCGAGAAATAATTATTCATGAGTTAACCTATGAAATGAAAGACGATGAACGTTTAGATTTAGATTTATACGATAATCATAAAGATATTTTACGCCTTACTCAGTTTGTTAATATTGCGCTTAGCAAATCAGGAGTAGAACAAAAAGCTATGGCAAGCTTTTACCCAATGATTGACTCTGCAAGAAAAATTTTAACGGAAAAAAATGCTGTTAAAGTGTTTTTCACCTACTTCTGGAGCCGAGAAAGAGCGATTCTAAAAGTCGCAGAACCATTAGAAGATTTATATTTAAAATTTTCTAAAGATCCAAACTATTCAATTAAGAACTACTAGGAGTCTATTTTAATGAATTACAAAATATCTGTTTTAATACTTCTTTTTCCAGTTTTTTCTTTTGCGACTCCTGAGCAAGTTCAGTGGAATCAAAAGCTCATTCAATTCCATAACTCTGAAAACAATAAAAGAGATCGAACAGACCGCGTTCCCTCTGAAATCACATCCGCTGCAAGCACTGTAAACGCAGCAGGAATCAAGACATATCAATTTGTTTATGAACTTGCACAGTCAACCGATCTTACAGGCGTGATTTTGCACGAGTACTTTAGAAAGCAGTCTTGGGGCATGCCGTGGTTGCCTTTAACTTGGGAGACCTCTCATCGTGATGCCGAGGGAGACTATGCGCTAACAAATGAGGGACTAGAAAAAAGCATAAGCGCATTTTCACGCCCTATGCTCGATGACAATATGTTAATTTCCTACTTATTAGTGGGGTCAGTATTTCATAGTGCAGGCGCTAACCTGGTTAATTCACTTCGATATGCAGCAGCGAAATACGCAGAAAGTTATAGTGACTTTTATGACATCCGACGCGAAATTCACCAAGAACCTTCACTCAGAACTCTGGCACGAGTAGAAGAGTATGAAAAGGGTTTGAATTCTGCTCGAAAAACTGATCATAAATTTGTACAGATCATTACAGAGCTCAGATTACTGTTTGGTGGTTCTTCAGTTGACGACTACTTAATGCGTTATTCGCCCACTCAAAAAGTTCAAGATGCAATGAGAGCAGCGCAAGCAACTCTGATTACGTTGTCCAAAGTGAATAATCCTTCTGCTCTTACACAAGCTCTCCCTCATTCTATAGAATCTTTAATCGACCTGGGTAACTCAGCCCTTGATGTATCAAATGAAATTAGAACCGCTCAGGCAAGCAAATGTAATATGAATGAAGGCTATATTGATTGCGGCTATGAAAAATTTGACCTGCTAAGACAAATTCACACCCTTGGATTTTCTTTGGGCAATAGTCTACAAGAAAAAATAAGCTCTTTTAGTGCTACAATCTCCGTCAATGAAGCTGTAGCTCTTTTGAAAGCCTACCTTTTGCCTGCGATTTCAATCGGCATCGTCCAACAACAAGCTCTAGGGGAAGTAAAGGATTTTGAAAACTCTCTCGCTCAAAAAAATAATATCGTCACCTTAAAAGAATTCGAAATGCTTCTTTCTAGAATTGAATCAGTTCTAATGCTGCCCGCTCAACGAATAAAAGGCATTTTTGCTCAAGAGCTAGAAAAATATAAAGCCTTTATTCCACAAGCTGACACATTTATAGATGACACCTTACACTCTACAACGTTAATCCCTCTCTCAAATTTAATCGCTCTCTTACTCAGATCTACTCAAAAAATTAACGGAACTAAAATTTGGATTAATCATCAGCCGGTTACAACATCATTCCGTGTTTTAAATCCTGGAATCGCTCATGGACGACTCGTCATCTTAAGCGAAAAAGATAGTATGAACGAGGATTATCACTGGGACGCTGAAGCTGTATATATACTTCCAAAAACTCCTGCAGGGATTAGAAAAGTCGCAGGGATTATTACATGTGATTCAGGTAGTATTATTTCTCATGTTAACTTACTTGCTGGAAACCACGGTATTCCCAATGTTTACATTACTTGTTCACTACTCAATGTACTAAAATCATTGCAAGGCCAAGATGTTTTTATAGCAACTTTAGGAAATGGCGAAGCTATCATCAAGCCTTGGATCTCAGCTACCCCAGAAGAAGTTGCCACTTATAATGATTACAATAAAATTAAGTCTAAGCATCGAGTTCACCTGAGTCCACCGGAAGAATTAGACATTAATTACCCCATGAAGCTTGAGCAACTCAGGATCGCACATACAGGAAAAAGAGCTGGAGGAAAAGCTTGCGGTCAAGGGGAATTAGCATCCGTATTTAAGGACACGGTTCCACCTGCAATTGTTTTGCCTTTCGGAGTTTATTTTGAACACGTCAAAGACACAGGACTCTATAAAGAAATGCAGGAAATTTTCTCGAGTCAAGACTTTAAGGGAAACTCAGAAGCCAACTACGAAAACCGGAAACAAGCTCTCAAATATTTAAGAGACAGACTTCAAAACACGGAACTCAAACCTTCTTTAATGATCTATCTGAACAAAGTGCTAAGAAGTCATCCTTTTGTTGACAAAGGCCTTTATGTAAGAAGCGACACCAATGCTGAAGATTTACCAGGCTTTGTAGGAGCAGGGTTAAACGAAACACTAGGAAACGTAAAAAATGAGCCCGGTTTAGCTGAAGTTTTTAAAGCTATTAAAACAGTTTGGTCTTCACCTTTTAAAGAAACAGCTTTCGCATGGAGGCAGGACCTGATTGATAATCCATGGGACATTTTCCCTTCAGTCTTAATTCAAGTTGGAATTAACGCTGACAAAATGGGGGTTATGGTCGTCGGTGACACCATTACAGATGATCAAGACGATACTGTGATTCTAGCTGCCAACGAAGGATTAGGATTTACGACCGTCAACGGTGAGTTCTTTCCAGAGGAACTCAAAGTTTTCAGGAAGTCCAACACAATTCAACGTCTTAGACGAGCTTATGCACCCACAAAAAAAGCATTTAATCCAAAAGGAGGGGTTCAAGAAGTTCCCGTAGCAGGATTAGATCCTGTCATTGAAGATTCAGAAGCACTTCAGCTAGCTGCTTTTGGAGACAGAATCCAAAAGCACATGGAAACAAGCTATGGGGTACAGGGAAAATGGGATTTAGAATGGGGTATTCTGAATAAAAAAATATACCTAGTTCAGATTCGACCCTTTGTTGGTAATAAAATTGCAAAAAATGTAGCCTCTCTAAAAAAACTAGAGTCTAAAGAGATAGAAAAAAAGGTACTTAAGATACCCAGTGCAGATAAAGCATTGTTTTTAGAAGATATAAAAAAATAAAAAGGTAGAAATAAAACATGAAAAATCATTTCAAAAAATTTTTTACAGTGATGATTCTTTTTTACTCATTATTCATTCAGATTATTCAAGCGGCCACGTTTACTGACATGGTTTTAGTTCCATCTCTAGCACCTTTTTATATAGATATATTTGAAACCACTTGTGGCGAAACCAAAGCTGCAATAGGGGCTTGTGACATGCAAGATCTCAATTGGAAACCAGCTAGGATAACTTTCAAACAAGCTCAGGAGTATTGTAAATCATCAGGAAAAAGACTCCCCACGTACGATGAGTGGTTAGCTGCTGCTAGTCACTTCGGGCAAAATAAAAATTATTCATTACGAGGAGATTCTTTAGTCGATAGCTCTGGAAAACTTTTAGCTAACATTCGTGGAACAGCAAGTATAGCCCCTGAAAAATTTGACCAGCTAGGAATTGATGCTGTTGGAACTGTAGGTATGACTGGAAATCGTTATGAGTGGGGAATTCTAGATGTCCAATCTCCAAATGCTCCTATCCAATGTGGTGGTCAATATGAAACGCAACTGGACAGCGATGTTCATCTAAGTAATATTTGTCGTACAGATTCCAAAACCTTTGCTGCAAATGCAACTGTCCGCTGTGTTGTAGATGATCATTCAGGTATCAAAGTTGATTTAAGTAGTCGAATTAAGGGCGAATTAAAAGTTTACATCGAACAGCTTATTCAAAACCCCGTTTTTAATCTACCTACTGCTAGCCCAAGTGGGCAAATCTTTGTCCCACTTCAAGCTCCTGCTCATTCTATTAAACGAAATGAGTATGCGATTCAAGAAAACGAATATACACGTATAAAAGATTACAAAGATCCAAAATTAAGAGAGATCCCGCCCCCTAATGCCGACCTTGAATACTAAGAACCGGATTAATGATTTGACAAGTCAACACCATGTGTTACTGAACGCTCATTACTTAACATAAGGAAAGGGTAAATTATGAAAAATGCTGTATTCTTAACTGTTTTAAGTCTTGTTGCTGCTAGCGCATTTGCAGGCCAAGATCGTTATGATTTCGTAAAAGAATGTTCATTCGCAAGCGTCGCTGGAGATGCTTACAAAGTTCAAGTTGCTTACCACCCAGCAGAAAATGATTATGTGGTTGGCATTGAATCGACTCAATGTACAACGCCAACATTTTTTGACGATATTCATCCTGCTACTGTTTACTCTCACGAATATCACTACAATATGACTACACTCGATGTAGAGTATAACGTAGGCAACATCACTCATTTACGTTTAACCATGGACCCAAACAACACTGCATATGGAAAGATTGAAGCAACATACAAAAACGCTGTTCACATGTCTTCCTGTGCAACTTGCGGTAGCGGCGGTCAATATGCACAAACTGAAACTATGTATGCAAATTGTATCAATGCTGCACAGTACGGAATGAGAATTCAGCCTCCTGCTCAACAGGCTCCAACACCTCCGCAATACGGCTATCCTCATCACCCACATCACCCTTAATCGGGTTTTTGCAGAGGATCGATAGCTTAAATGCTAATTTGAAAAGGCTGCTATGTTGATTCATAGCAGCCTTTTTTGTATTTGCTTAGATTTCTTCGATGAAAAAAAACAATAACAAAAAAAAACTCCTCTTTGCTTCTTTTATCTTCATTTTCAGTTCTCTGATTTTTTGGGCTTTTCAAACATTTAAAAACATCACTCAACTAGTAAATCGAGACTTGATTGTCGCTATTTTAGACACAGGGATCAATCCTGAACAAATTCCAACTACAAATAGAATAATTACCCCATCCTTTGAATCACCTCAGAACATAGGTAGCTCTGATACTCATGGACATGGGACTCGTGTTGCTTCAATCATCCTCAACCTGACACAAAAAACTAAAATTCTGCCCGTAAAAATTTCACAAGAAGGACATTTAGTTTCAGCTGCGGCTCTAGCTCAAGGAATTCGCTACGCTCTTCAAGCTAGAGCTAAAGTAATTAATATTTCATTAGGAACTTCAGATCATTCTTCTGAATTAGAAAACTCTATTCAGGCTGCTCACAATCAAGGAGTGCTAATCATTACAGCAGTAGGATCAGGACTCAATAACCCATTCGAACCTCAGCCTATTGCGAAAGCTTTTCCTCAAGCACTTCCTCATGTCTGGGTGATCAGCACTCTTTTGAATTGGAGCCAAGCACTTCACCCAGAACGACATGAAAACTTTGGAAGACAAATTGATCTCTCTGTTCTCCCTCCTTTTGAGTCTCACTTCTCCCAAAATGATAAAAATACAGTAGGATCCAGCTATGCTGCTGCTTACATAACAGGACTCATCGCTCATGAGATTGAAAAAACTCCGACCCTAAATACCTATGAAGCCAATACGCTAAGAATGATCTTTCGAAACTCGAGTCTACCGCTCCCCGCATATTTTAAATGGAGTGATGAGCAAAGCAAAACTCCTCGAGGTGGGTACGGAGTGTTCAGCCCTCCCTTACTGTCTCAAACCACACAAAACATAAAACCTGGATCGCTTTTTTGCCGTTTTTACACACAACAGGATCAGAACCCACAAGCAATTCTTCACCTCAACTCCGATATGAGTATAAAAAACCTTACATATTCGAAAATATGTAAAAACAGTGCTGAATCGCCAGAAACAATCAATTATCTTCTGAACCCTGAACTAGAAAAAGGTTTAGCTGAACTTAAATTTAATATAGAGAACCCCAGCCACTGTTCAATAGCTTTAACGATAGATCTATTGAGAGACAACTCTCAAAATCCACGAAAATTTGAAATATCATTTCCTATCGCTCAGCAATGTATTGCTAGAGAAATTTAAGAGTTCTTTACCCTTCCAATCCCACCAACCTTGCTAGAAAAGTAATACCCACTTTTGAAATTTTAAAAAAGTAGTCCTGGTCGATCTTATCAAATGTATCTCCACCGTCTGCATCAAAGTGAGGATTATTAAAGGGGCTATGCTCTGAGAACACCACAGCAGGCACACCTATTTCCCACATTGCATAGTGATCACTGTTTTGTCCGATACAGCTTCTGACCACTTGGAGATCAGAAAACTGATGAGCGGTCTCTTCTAATAAATCCCCTATTGCCTGATGATCATACCTACCATTGGGCGAGCAGGTGAAAACATCAAAAACATTTCCTTTTGAGTTATCACCACAAAGCCCATCTTTTGCACAATTCCATCCGCTTTGCTCGTTGTCCACCGCAGCTATTACTTTAAAACCTTCTTTTTCTGATAAATTTTTTATATAGGCTGCGTACTTTCTTGCTCCTTCTAACCTTCCCCATTCCTCATAGTCTGCAGCCACAAAACGAATGGTGTGTTTTAGACGATCTGCTCGCTGAACTAGAAGCCGAGCACCTTCGAACATCATCGCCATCCCGGTCATATCATCATCCACTCCTGGATTACTTGTTTCTGCACCCCCAGGCCCCATACTATCGTAGTGGACTATCACGACGACAGAGTCTTTAGATTTTCCAGGTAAAATAGCCTCTAAATTATGTCCTTCCGTCTCTCCGCTTACATTGTGGCGAGTTGTATAGTTTAATTCATTTACTTGCAGTTTTAAATTTTCAAAAAAATACTTCCAGTATGTTCTAAACTTCTCTTTAGATTCTGAGCTGTAACGGTCACTCATTTTAAAAGTTTTTCCGTTCACAGTAACAGAATTAGTACCTGATAAGTTTTTTAACTCTGTGATTAGTTTTTCGCGATCTATACTCTGGTTAATTTCTTGATAAAGATCCCCTGCCCACACATTGGCAGACACTACACCTATCGATAAAAATACGAATAATGATTTCATTGGCATCCCCCCCGGTATCCAAAATGATTATGTGCTTATCTTATAAATCTCTGCACTCGTCAAAGCATGGCGCGTCACTCGTTCAGATTGAATTATTAAACCCCTGCCAAGATCCTGAAGTTCACTTGATTCATTTTTCTTCGCAACCGAACAGTGAACAAACAGGAAGGTTCAACCTTATGAAACTCTCATTTCACGGAAAAGTCCTCACCCTCATTCTAAGTCTCTGTGTAGTATCAATGATCTTTTTTTCATTTATTCCAATCTTCCAAAATTCCAAAACTAACCGTCTAGGAAAAGAAACATTTCTGAAAGCCGCCGCAGAGTCTGTCATCGATAAAATTGATCGCAATCTTTTTGAACGCTATGGAGACGTACAGGCTTTTTCAGTTTCAGAGCCTGCTCGAGCTATGGACACCAAAAGACTCACAGATTTTATCAACGACATGATGTCAGCCTATGCTCCCATCTACCGTCTCATGCTTGTCGCCAATCCTCAGGGCAAAGTCATCGCCATAAATACAACAGACCAAGGAGGAAAACCGATAGATACTTCCAGTTTTATAGGTACAGATGTTTCTTCACAGCCTTGGTTTCGTGCTTCGATCAACAACGAAGTGAGCGCAGGAAATGCCTATGTAGAGGATGTTTATAAAGATCCCAGCCTAGCTTCGCTGACAGGAGCCAAAGGACGGTTTATGAACTTTTCTTCTCCTATTCGAACTGCGGACGGAAAAATTATTGGGGTTTGGAGCAATAGAATGGACTTCGATGATGTCGTAAGACAAATCCTGATTGAAGAAACAAGCAAACTCAAATCTGAACGCATCCCTCATGTTTTTCTTTCTATTTTAAACAAAAATGGTCTTTTCTTAGATTACCCCGAGCAAGATAAAAGTTTAAGTCTTTCCATGACCAATTTCACTACCGCAAGCTCTGCATCTCAGACTCAAATCACTTTGGTTGAAAACAAGGTTTTAGATTACTCTGGAGACTTACTTCAAGCCGTCAGTCCATCTAAAGGTTTTTCCTCTTACAAAGGCATTGGTTGGTATGCTTCGGCTCAAATTCCGGCTTATGACTCGAGCCTAGGGCTCATTCTTATGCTTTTAGGAACAGGCGTGGGGATTCTGTTTTTTGCAACTTTGATCTCATTACTAGTTCTTAATCCCGTTAAAAATACCATTAATACTATTATCAAAAATCTTAATGAAAGCGCATCAGCATTAGCGACTTCTGGCGAGCAGATGAACTCATCTAGCTCCATGCTCTCGTCTGGAGCCATTACGGCAGCGAGCTCTCTTGAAGAAACAGCTGCAACAATTGAACAGCTCAGTGGCAAAGTAAAGCTCAACGCAGGAAATGCAAAAGAAGCAGAAAATATGGCGAAAAGCAGCAAAGAAGATGCTGAAAGAGGAAATTCAGATATCCAACATTTAACTGATGCTATCCTTGCAATCGCTAAATCTTCTAAACAGATAGAAGATATTATTAATGTGATTGATGATATCGCATTTCAAACCAATCTTCTCGCACTCAATGCCGCAGTCGAAGCTGCGCGAGCAGGAGAGCAAGGACGAGGCTTTGCAGTAGTCGCAGAGGCAGTCAGAAACCTAGCGCAGAGAAGCTCAACTTCAGCAAAAGAAATTTCGGACTTAATTAAAGAAAGTGTTTCTAAAATTCACAACGGCACTCAAATGGTAGAAAAAAGTAAATCTGCACTGAATAAAATCTTAAATTCAGTCAATAAAGTATCTAGTCTTAATTCAGAAATTTCATTAGCTAGCGAAGAACAGTCTGAAGGTATCCAGCAACTCAGCAAGGCTGTAAATCAGCTTGATCAGACCACGCAATCCAATGCTGCAGCCTCAGAGCAAACAGCGGCTTCCGCTACTCAATTGTCACAACTCTCTTCTCGACTTTATACTGAAGTAGAGAAACTCACTGCGGTTATCACAGGCACTGAGACCCGCAGCCCTTTAGGCGCCAAAGCGTCTATTCTTCCTATAAAAAAGATCTTGGGACCTACTGCGACTTCTTCAGAAAAAGCAGCTTAATTCTCGCCTCTGTTCTGGCTTCTATTCTAGGAAAATCACTGTTAAAACAAAAGAACAATGAGCAAACCGCACAAGATAATTGACGCATTAAGTCATAAAATTCTTGTCTTAGATGGCGCGATGGGTACCGCAATCCAAGATCGTAACTTATCCGCAAATGACTTTGGTGGCGAAGCCTATGAAGGCTGTAACGAGCATCTCGTACTTTCCAAACCCACCCTCATTGAAGAAATTCATGAATCCTACTTAAAAGCCGGCTGTGACATCATTGAAACCAACACTTTCGGTGGCACACCCTTGGTTCTTGAAGAATACGGTCTGGGTGCAAAAGCACTTGAGATCAATCGCGCAGCAGCCAAGCTAGCACGTAAGCTTGCCGATCAATACACCACTCCTGCACATCCTAGATTCGTTGCAGGTGCTATGGGACCCACAACTAAAGCAATATCCGTTACAGGTGGAATCACATTCGAAGCACTTCAAGGTCATTTTTACACTCAGGCTAAAGGCCTATGGGAAGGCGGTGTCGACTACCTTCTCCTAGAAACTTCCCAAGACACTCGCAACATCAAGGCGGCGCTATTAGGAATAGAAAAACTTTTCCAAGAAACACAGAATAAACTTCCTATTGCCGTCTCAATTACTATTGAACCTACGGGCACCATGTTAGCTGGACAAACTGTTGAAGCTCTTTACTCAGCTCTTTCGCATCTGGATTTGCTTTATATAGGCCTGAATTGTGCCACAGGGCCTGAATTTATGACGGATCATATTCGAACCCTGTCCTCACTCTCTCGGTTTAGAACGGCTTGTGTTCCTAATGCAGGCCTACCTGATGAAAAGGGCTGCTATCTTGAAACTCCAACAATGATGAGTCATGTTCTCTCGCGATTTCTACAAAAAGGTTGGTTGAATTTAATCGGAGGTTGCTGTGGAACTCATCCAGAACATATTCGTGAATTAAGCAAAATTGCAAAAACAGGAAAACTCCGAATACCTCCTCAAGACACGCGATCACACCTTTCTGGCATCGATTACTTAGAAATCACTCCCGAACTCCGACCTGTTATTGTAGGAGAACGAACCAATGTAATTGGAAGTAAAAAATTCAAAACACTCATTTGCGAAAATCGTTTTGAAGAAGCCTCTGAAGTCGCCCGTGCGCAAATTAAAAACGGGGCCCACCTTATCGACGTCTGCTTAGCCAACCCTGATCGCGACGAGATTATGGATATGCGAAGTTTTCTTGATATTTCCATGAAGAAAATCAAAACTCCAGTGATGATTGATTCAACGGATGAAGCTGTTGTTGAACTCGCCCTCACCTTTTGCCAAGGAAAAGCCATCATTAATTCGATTAACTTAGAGGACGGAGAGGAACGATTTGAGAAAATTATTCCTTTAGCTAAAAAATATGGCGCTGCTCTTGTCGTAGGCACCATTGATGATGATCCCCTTCAAGGAATGGGGGTCACTCGCCAAAGAAAACTGGAAATTGCTCAAAGAGCCTACGAGCTTTTAACCAGAAAATATCATTTTTCTCCATACGATATCTATTGGGACCCTCTTGTATTTCCCTGTGGAACTGGAGACACCCAATACATTGGGTCTGCGTTAGAGACTATTGAAGGCATTCGTTTGATTAAAGAAAAATTTCCAGAAACCAAATCTGTCTTAGGAATATCAAATGTCAGTTTTGGACTGCCTACATCGGGCCGGGAAATACTCAACTCCGTTTTCTTATACCATTGCGTGCAAGCTGGATTAGACTTGGCCATCGTAAATTCTGAAAAACTTGAACGTTACGCTGGCATAGATGAAAACGATAAAAAAATTTCTGAAGATCTCCTTTTCAACAGAGGCTCTGACCCTGTTGCGACCTTCGCTGCTCATTTTAGGCAAAAAACTCCTTCTCAAAAACACTCCCTAAAAACAAAACTGCCTTTGTTAGAGCGTTTACCTACTTATATCATTGAAGGTTCAAAAGATGGGCTAGTTGAAGATCTGAACGAAGCCCTGAAAACTTTAAAACCATTAGAAATTATCAATGGGCCTCTCATGAAGGGCATGGACGAAGTGGGGCGGCTTTTTAATCAAAATCAAATGATTGTTGCTGAAGTTCTACAGTCAGCTGAAGCTATGAAGGCTGCTGTCAATCACCTTGAGCCTTTTATGGAAAAAACAGAGTCCAGTTCTCGAGGAAAAGTTCTTCTTGCTACGGTCAAAGGCGATGTTCATGATATTGGAAAAAATCTAGTTGAAATCATTTTAGCTAATAACGGTTTTCAAGTCATTAACTTAGGAATTAAAATCCCCCCCGAACAACTCATTCAAGCGATCAGACAACATCAGCCTGATATCGTTGGTCTATCCGGTTTATTAGTAAAATCTGCACAACAAATGGTGACGACTGCAGACGATCTATCAAAAGCTGGGATACAAACTCCTGTTTTAGTAGGCGGAGCAGCTTTAACATCAAATTTTGTCGACCGAGAAATCGCTAAAGCTTACCCACAAGGAACAGTAGCTTACGCCAAAGACGCAATGAATGGCCTAGAACTCGCTAAAATGATTGTTCATCCAGAAAAATTTAAAGAATTAAAATCTAAATTAGCAGAAAAGAGATCACAAACGACTGTTCAAAGCACATCCTCTGAAGCAACCTTGCCCTACTCATCTACTCGATCTAAAAAAATCAGCATGCAACCTCCGCTTGCTGCACCAGACTTACAAAGGCATGTTATCCGAAACCATCCCATTGAACAAATTTGGAAATTCATTAATCCACTCATGCTCTATGGCAGACATTTAGGCATTAAAGGAGGAACTGTAAGACTGCTAGAAAAGATGGCTTCTGATAAAAGCCTACGTAAATCTTTGCAAGAAGCAGAACCTAAATCTCTCCACATTTGGGATACAGTTCAAGAAGTCAAAGATGAATTTAAAGGCACACAAACGTTAGAACCTTCCGCAGTGTATTCATTTTTCTCAGCGAATAGCGAAGGCAATCAACTCCACCTCTACTCCCCAACATCCGAACAACCCGCTGCTACTTTTAATTTTCCAAGACAGCGTATTGAAAATGGTATTTGTCTTTCTGATTATGTTACGCCTCAAAAAGCTGAACAACCCCTGGACAGTGTAGCGGCTTTTGTCGTCAGCTGTGGTAAGGGAGTCCGCATGGTGGCGGAGAATATGAAAGCGAGAGGAGATTATCTTAAATCCCATATCATCCAAGCTTTAGCTTTAGAAACTGCCGAAGCTTACGCAGAACTCTTGCACAGTCAGATTCGAAAGACATGGGGATTTGCTGATCCACCAGAGATGACCATGATGGAGAGATTTCAAGCTAAGTATCGTGGCAAACGATACTCCTTTGGATACCCTGCTTGTCCAAAATTAGATGATCAAGCCATTCTCTGGAAATTACTTAAACCTGAAGAAATTGGTGTCCAATTAACAGACGGCTTTATGATGGACCCTGAGTCAAGCGTATCAGCACTTGTTTTTCATCACCCAGAAGCTATGTACTTTTCGGTAGGGCATACGCAAGGAGGACGAGATGAAGATAACCGCTAAAACACGCACAACTTGCATAGGGAGCCTTCCTCACCATAACATTGACGCTGCCCTGGATTACTCATTTAAATTAGGAATTCCATTTCTCCCTCAAATTCCTATCCGAAACTCTTGGGAGTTTATGATTCCACAAGCCCTTGAGGGACTGCCCGGGCTACAAACAGAAAAAGACGGGCTGGTCACGGTCAATTCAGATATTTGGCTCAGCAGAACACACGCATTTCAAACTCGTCTTGAGCAATCATTTCTCACACAGAACTTTGATCCGCAGTTTGAACCCTCTGCGGTTAGCTCGAGTTGTTGGCAACCCTTTTTATGGGAACTCCACGAGAACAAGAGAACTGTTGCAAAAATTCAAATTGCAGGCCCACTGACCTGTCAATGGGCTCTTCGTTCTGAGGATGCACAGCTGTCTTCACAAATTTTTCAACTGATTTTAGCAAAATCACTCGCTATGACAAGAAAGCTCAAACAAGAACAAGTTCAGCCGATTTTGTATATTGATGAACCTGGACTTTTTGCGTTAACCCCACAGAACCCATCCCATCTATTTTTGCTTCAACAGTTAAAAATTATGATCCAAACTCTTCAAAAAGAAGAAGTTATCGTAGGACTCCATTGCTGTAGCAATACTCATTGGGAATCCGTTCTTTCTTTAGGCCTAAACGTCCTCTCGTTAGACACCACTCTTTCACTTGAAGGACTCCTTTCCGTGAAAAAAGGAAAAGCTCTAGAAGCCTATATCTACTCAGGCGGAACTTTATCTCTAGGCGTCATCCCAACAGGGAGAACCTTAAGTTCCCACTCATTTTCAATCCATGAACTTTTTGCAGGCCTCATGGACACACTTTCACACTATTGGTCCAATCAACCCGAGTTAGTAAAAAAAGTTTTAAGTGAAGCATTATACACCCCAGCTTGTGGACTCGCTCTACACAGCGCTACTGATGCAGAATACGTACTAGAAGTGCTGAACGAATTTTATCAATACTCACAAAACACCTAACCCTATGGCTATAGACATTTCACTCCTTATTCCTGCAAGACGATCTGGCCACTCTCTGAAAACAACTGTAGAAGCTGCTCATCGATTTTTTACTCAGAATCAAAAAAACACAGAAGCATCTTTTGAAATCATTCTTATTCCAAATGCAACAACGAAAGAAATGAATGACGACTCTACTTTAACGATAGCAAACGATTTGTGCAGACGATTCTCTGAGGTCAAAATCTCTCTGCACTCTGGTCCAGTCGGAAAGGGAGCTGCTCTGAAAACAGGATTTTTAGCCTGCAGTGGAAAAATGATTTTCTTCACAGACGCAGACCTTCCTTACGATCTTGAGTTCTTCACTCATGCTATCCAAAAACTAAACTCTGGTTACGAGCTCGTCACAGGTAATCGACGTTTATCAAAAAGCTCATTTCAAGTTCCAGTAGAGCTACTTCCACTTGCCTATAAAAGGCATCGTTTAGGACTATGGTTTAACTCTATTGTTAGACTCCTTTTACACATTCCTACGACTGACACTCAAGCAGGCATTAAGGCGATGACGCGAGACCTCGCACATAAGGCATTTTCACTGCAGCAATGTTCATTTTTCTTTTTTGACTTAGAGCTTTTTTTGACTGCTTTAAGAAATGGATACACGCACTGTGAACTGCCTGTTACCCTCTACTTGAACTCAGAGAAATCTACTGTTCGAGTTTTCAAAGAGTCCCTTTCAGCTGCATATTGGCTTGCAAAGATCACTTGGAATAACTCAAAAAATTATTACGGAGAACGACCAACTCACCCCCCTTCTCTTTTGAGTTATTATAAAAACACTGATTTTTTTACTCGCATTTTTCTTTTTTTGAGATGGCATCTTACTCCATATATAAAAATGGCTGAAAAAATACCTGAAAAAGGACGTATTTTAGACATGGGATGTGGCCACGGACTTTTCTCACTCCTCCTAGCTAAACACTCCAAAGAAAGACAAATTACTGGGATTGATCACGACGAGCAAAGGATTCAATTTGCCAAGCATGCTTTAAAACATACCCCCGTTCTCAACCAGGTTCACTTTCAAAAATCAAATTTTCAGATCCCTTCTCAAGCCTCCCCCTATCAAGGAATCGCTCTTATCGATGTCATGCACTACTTTCCTTACGAAGAACAAAGATCACTTTTGAAGGAGACTTTTAAAAACTTAGAAAATACAGGCCGTTTAATTTTAAGAGAAGTCGATTCAAAAAAAGGGATCATTTCATCTTGGAATAAAGTCTATGAAAAGCTAGCTACCCGATTGGGGTTCACTCAATCTCAAGAAGTTCAACTTTTTTTTAGAAATCGCTATGAATGGGAAACATTACTCAGAGAGATTGGTTATTTTGTTCGTTCTGAACCTTGCAGCCATTTTTTATTTTCTGATGTATTATTTATTTGCGAGAAGCCTTTATGAAAAAAGCTTATTTTCTTTTCTTGGTAAGCTTAACGGTTCTCATTATTTATGCAGTTAAAGTTTATTTAAAAACTGATTATACTGATTTCTCTGTCTACTATAAAGCAGCGCTACGATTTTCGAATCAAGACTTCTCCCAAGTCTATACACTAAAGGACGGAGCCTCTCCTTTTCGATATATCCCTTTAAGTCTTTTGTTTTTTAAGCCATTCAGTTACTTTTCTTATGAAACAGCAAAAATGATTTGGTATTTTTTGCAGTATGCCTTTTTTGGACTTGGATTTATTTTCCTTTACCATGCACTTAAACTAATAAAAAAATCTTACTTAGACCCCCTCTGGGTAACCACACTCACTCTCTGTCTTACTCTTCGATTTTGCCTAGATACGTTTACGATTGGACAGATTTCAAGCCTTATGTTTTTAGGTTTTATGATGGGGCTTTATGGCTGGATGTACTCCAAACCTCTCATTGCAGGATTAGGACTAGCCATCCCTACAGCTCTAAAAATTGGGCCTGGATATTTATTCTTACTTTTAACTACTTTTAGGCGCTCCAAAAGACTGCGAGCATTTCTATCACCCCTGTTAGTTTTTGCTTTTTTGACTCTTTTATTTCTCATGAACTATGGATTCTCTACGCTCTCCACATTATTTCAAGGCTGGATTCACATTATTGTCAATGACTCTAGCTATTACGACGCTTCTCACTATGGGAGTCAATCTCTTAAAAGCTTCCTTTTAAGAGAGGTGCACCGTGGGTCGATTAACTTATACCAAGCAACGCAGATACAAATTTTATCTACATTAATGATTTGCTCCTTAGTAGCTTGGACTTGGATTTCACGGACCGCTCAGTCCGCACTAGGTAGAGGCTACTTTTTTTCTCTTGGAATTTTTCCTTATCTTTGGTTTATGCCAGAAACATTCAAATATGGTTTTACTACGCTGGCTATTCCGATTGCTCTACTTTTATCTGGAATTCAGAAAAACAAAAAAAACAAACTAGCAATTTCTATTTTAACACTGGTCGCTCTTACTTTATCTTTTGCTGGAAAAGATCTTTTGCCGGACTTCATTTTTTTTGGAATGCAAAAATTTTCTATTCCTTTCTTTTCCACACTAGCTTTAGGCTGTGTTATTTGGATTCAAGCCTTGAGTGAGTCACAAAAAAGACCGATTTTAAGACTCCATGACTCCGTTCAACCCTGGGATAAAATCCCATTACCCAATGCTTCTTTAGGACATAAGGCTACTCTTTTAGTTCCTATTCCACTTTCCTCAGAAACAGATTTTAGCCCAGAGGATGCGGCTACATGGACCCAAAGAGCAGACACGATTCTTTCTGAGCTTTTCCAAAAACAGTATGAAATTCTTCTAATTCCGTACGGAAATCTAGTCAGTGAATTTCACCCAAACTGGTGCAGTTTCCTAGATAAAATTAAAAAATGCACTCAAATGAAAGTTATAAGCGCTATCCCTTCATCCTCTCGTGGCTCGGCATTAAGGACAGGTTTTTTACATTCCCAAGCAGACCAAATCTACTTTGCTCACATTGAACAACCTTGTGATCCAAAATTTTACATTGAAGCAAGCCGGTTAATTGAACAGTCGTACAGCTTAGTACTCGCTAACAGAAGGTTAAATTCAACACGATTCTTCATTCCTGTACGATTTTTAAGTCAAGTATATGGCCGACATCAGCTAGGACTCATGTTTAATCGTCTGGTCAGATTGATTTTACCGATTTCAACTACAGACACTCACTCAGGTACGTTGGCTATGTCTCGTAAATTAGCTTTGCAAGTTTTCGCACTTCAATCGTCTACCCGATTTTTATTTGATCTAGAAATCCTTCTTACTTGCCAAGGACATGATTTAAAACAAACGGAACTTCCTGTACAACTTATCTTAAATCAAGAAAAGAAACCTCGAAAAATTTTTTCAGAAGCTTTACATATTGCGTATGGGCTTCCACAACTTGCATGGAGAAGCTATCGAGGCTACTACCGCCCACATCCTCATGCGGGAAAGTACCAAAGCATCACAGCAGATGACTGGGGTTTATCTCCAGGAGTAAACCAAGGCATATTAGAATTAGCTCAAATGGGCATTGTCAAAAGAGTTTCACTTTTAGCTACAAGTCCTTATCTTGAAAATGGGCTTGAAGAACTAAAAAAAATTAAAGGAATTGAACTAGGTCTTCACTTTAACTTAACCTATGAAACCAAATATCGAACTCCTTCACATTTTCTATTTTCATGGCTAAAACACAGGAACAAAGAGTGGCTGCGCTCTGAGTTGACCAGACAACTCAATTTATTAAAAAAATTAGATATTCAAGTGGCGTATCTGGATGGACACCATCATATTCATTTAGTTCCTGGAGTTTTACCAACCCTAGGAGAGCTTCTTCAAAATGCACGAATTTCATATGTACGCATTCCTTATGATTTTAGGCTTTGGTTTTCGACTAAGTTTCCATTGAATTTGCTTTCAATTTTAGCTCAACCAAATTTAAAAAAATTTGGACTTAAAACAGAAAAGTGTTTTTACCCACTTGGAGCAGACTTTTTAGATCAAGGAAAACTCAGGCGACAACTCTTGGGAACTCAAAGTACAGAAATTATTGTTCACCCAGCTGCAGTAGATGATTTCAAAATTTATCAAATTCAAGATTCATATACATCTGGCCGCATTACTGAGTTTCGTGCCTTAAAAATGCTCTCTTATACAGAAGGCGCAACTCCATGAACATAATGAAGCTTTTAATTCCTCTTTCTCTTATTTGTGGAACAATTCTTAGACTCATATTTGTACAAGATATGGAGTACAAAGAAGATGAAGAACTGAATTTTTATTACAGCCAAACTATTGGTTCCTCACTGCCATGGCCTTGGATAGGGATGCCCTCAGGGGTCTATATCCCTAATCCTGGAATGAGTTATTGGATTTTTGCCTTACTTGCCAAAGTTGCTCATGCGACAACTCCCACCGAACTCGCTACAGCTCTGCAAGTTTTTAGCATATTGGGTTTATGCCTACTTCTACCATTTGCATATAAGCTTGTTAAAGAACATGAAGAAAAACAAGTTTGGTTATGGGCGTTCACTCTCACTATGGTCAATCCAATCTTTGTTTACTATCAAAGAAAGCTTTGGCCAGAACCCTTTCTGCCCTTTTTCACTATTTTAACTTTAATGGGCTGGTGGAAAAAGCAGAATTTTTTTGGAGCCCTCACATGGGGAATCGTCGGCGCTATTTTAGGTCAAATTCATATGAGTGGATTCTTTTTAGCATTGGCACTGTTTTTATGGACTTTATTTTTTGACACGACATTGCGATGGCAAAAATGGATTAAAGGATGGCTTTTAGGTTCGACACTTGGTGCAATGCCTCTTATTCCTTGGCTCTTTCATATCATCACTCGCCCTCCTGCAGAAAGAGTCTTTTCTGGATTTTCTGAGCCGATTCAACTCAAATTTTGGTCATTCTGGATGTCCAACCCCTTTGGGCTTCACTTGGGCAATCCATTAGGATTACTTTTAGGAAACTCTCATTTTGAACAGCTTTCAGATTTTATTCGCTACCCTTTATTCAATGGACATTCGAGCTACATCAATGCCTTCGTACATCTTTTAGTTTTAGCGCTTCTGATTTGGATTTTATTGCATGCACTGAATCGATTCATTTTCAAAAAATATTGGAAAATTTTTCCCTTCTGGACAGGCCAAGCAACTAAAACTGATTTTCTATCCCAGTGTGGCTTCTTGGGGTTTGGAACACTGCTCACACTTTCGTTCGTCAATATTCGAAGATATTACGTCCTTGTTGGAACTCCTTTAGAAGCAGTTTGGATGATCAGGTCGATTCAAAAAACTTTTTTAAAACCTGTACCCATTTTACTTGCACTATGGATCTGTCAAATTTCTATTTCTTCCATTTTTGTTTATTATATCCACGTGAATCAGGGGTCACTCAAAGGAGACTACGGGCAGGCATACTACCTCATTCCTACTCGCCAAGGACTATCGGGTCGGTATCCGAGTGTGCCGAAAAGTTTTCAACTGGATACTCCAGCTTCTTCATCAAGCAATTCTTCCAATCCATAAAGTCATGAGCTCGTGCTAAGCTCAGATTTTTACCTGCAAGAACTAAGTAAATCTGCGGTGGCTGAGACATTTCAACAATCATTCTTTGTGTAGCCCCATAAATTTGATGATACCTTCCATCCTCCCAGTTACCCCCAGCTACATTGACACTATGCTTGTCTCCTAAGGTTCCTATTGGTGAAATCGGAAATAAGTCCTGTTTGGCTAAATGTGGAAAAAAAATCTGATGAATATCTGTCCAACGAGGAAGAGTTTTTTTCCCTTCCATGTCATAGGCATGCAAAGTTTGCTTTAAACTTTTCAGAATCTCATTTTCGAATAGAAAATCTGGTATTTGTGAATGCTGCTTAAGTTTTCGATAAAGTGCGTTTTCATTCAACCCTAAACGAACATAAATTTCTTCCACCCACCCTCTGTAAATAGCGCAAGCAAAACAATCTTCACTGGTTGAATAATCCCATTGTGAAAGTAAATGATAAACTTCTAAATTTTGTTTTAAAAATGGCAAAAGTAAAGGTAGCAAAAACCTAGCGTCTACGCTTTGAGTATCACACTGAATCTGCTTTATGCTTTCTAAATTATGTTTTTCTTTTTTTTGAATCAATTCTTCTATTCGAAAAGCTCTAAAAGTTTTTGGAAAGGGTTCGCCTATACTCATTTGGCTGTCCTGGTTCCATTGACGATTATTTGCTGTAGCAATGTAATCTCTTTTGGGGTTAATCAGATGAGGCATTTCAGTTTTAGATAAGAATAAATGTCCAAATTCTGGAAGAGATTGTAATTCCTTAAGATTTCGATGTGGAATTCCGTATTCTAGTTTATTTTCTACTTTTGGAATTTTTCCGTTAGCTCTGTACCCTATAGAACCACTCTGATCAGTAAAAACAAAATTCCAAGAAGGAATTCCAATTTGGCTTAGATTTTCTTCAAATTCTTGAACATGATGAGATTGGTGCAGTCTGAAGAGGTGATGAAAATCATGAGCATCAAGGTGATACCCACTCCAAGTGAGAACCATTTCTTGTTTTTTTAGCTCTTTGACCGGCAGAAGAGGTAACGCTCCTGAAAGCCCATTTGTTCTTCTTATTTTTTTAAAAAAATATGGGAGCTTTAAAAACCCAAGTTTGAACCAAATGACAGGTCGACTTTCTTCAATAGAACCTAATTCTTCTCTAGAAACATAAGCGACGCGAGATGCAGGCAAGTAACTAGTCGTCAAGCCCCAACTCAAAGTGCGATTTGTTCCTGCTGTAAAAACAGGAATCCCTGGGACTGTAGAACCAATCACATCGGACTCATTAGATTTAAGATGAACCCAGTACCAAAAAGGAGGTCTTCGTAACTCAAGATGAGGATCATTGGCAAGCCAAGTATTACCTGTAGCACTACGACTTTTGCCGATTACCCAGTTATTACTCCCTTCACTCATGGTAGGTATGGAGAAAAACTCTTGAGTAACATTTTGATCTCGAGCGCGAAAGGGATCCATACGGGCTTCTCGTTTTTGAGCTTGATCCTGGTACTCACCTTTTTTTAAAATTGACGTACTCCAGGGAAGCCCCTCTCCTTGAAAAATTTTTTCAGCTTCATTTCCGTAAGCTCTGATACGATCATCTTGATCCATCTGTTCTTTAAAACTTTTATGAGATTGGTCAAAGCTTTGAAGCAATAAAAGTAAAATCGAATGTGAAGGGTGCCATAGTTCTGGTAAATAATGTAGTGACTGAAATTCTTCAGGGAGCGGTCTTTTATTTTGTAGCATCTCCTTTAATCCCTGATTCGCACCGTAAGTATAGGCCCAAAGCAGATCTTGATCTTCACGTGACAGTTTCAGGAAGAGCTGCTGAGACAATCTCTCCAACCCCAATAGTCTCATCAAGTAATCAGATTTAATTTCTTTATATCCACTCGTTTCAGCTTTTTTTCCCTGTGCTATTTTTTTGAGAAAATCCATCTGCCATCCTCGATCACGGGCATGAAAATAACCTAAACAAGCAAATGAGTGCTGTAGATCAGTTGTCTCCACATGGCGAATTTCAAAACCATCTGTCCAGGATGCGCACTTCTTGCCTTTTAAAACTGAATTTAATGGATTGACATTGCCTTGTTGAACATCAGGAACAGGAAATGCATATAAACTGTGAGAAAAATTTACAAAAAAAAGAATAAAAATCATGAAAATTTAAATATCACATCTCCAAAACAGATTCAGCTTGAGTTCTGTAGAGTAAACTTCATCAGACAAATTCAATGAGGTTCGACTCCAAGTCATATAGTCAGTATTAAATCCAACAGACGCACCCAGTGCACTCCCTTTCGCCAGATATCTCACCACCCCTAGCTCTGACTCTAGCCTTCGTGTCATTCGTCCCACCACGTCTGACTCCCCAGTAAATAATAAAGGTAGCCCCATACCTAAGTTTGAAAAAATATACCAATTTTGATTCGGCTGATATCGATACTCAAGCCGTGGAATCAAAAGCATGAGTTGCCTACTTGCAACATCAATATTATTTAAAGCTTGAGTTAAAGTTAGTATGCTTACATATCCAAATTCAAAATCTACTCCAAAAGCCAAATTACTTTTAATCCTTCGAGAAAAGGGATGAATTCTTAGTCCAGCTAATGCCCTAAAGTCCTGAACATTAAATTCTGTACGGGTAATACTACTGCTCTGATCAATCCCTTCACTTCTTCCCGTAGAACCATAGAGCCTAATCACCCCTGAAAGAGGAACCGTTTGAGGTGCTACAGCTTCATAACTAATAGACAAACTCAAAAGGTTTGCATTACTTGTTTTAATTTTTAGCGAACTTGCCCCAGTAAAAGAATGAGTCGAGTTTTGATTCGACAAGTACCACCCAAAATCCAAAGAGTGCCACCACTGATTCAAATCACGATGAGCACGTGGAATAGGAGCCAGGCTAGCTGGGTCATCCGGAGGGGGAGAACTAGGACCTTCTATGTAGGTCTCTGGTTGAATAGGCTGAGAAGGTTTGCGATGTGGCTCAAGAGGAAAAACTGGGTCTTTCATCTGCGGACCGCCTTGGGCTTCTGCAGCATAAGCAGGTAAAGCATATTGTAAAAAGCTCCAAAGAGCTATGATCCAAAAAACTCTCATTTCTCTTAGTCTATCCTCTAGCCCATATAAAAAAAATATGAGAAAAAACAAAGAACATGGCTCAAAACCTAGATTTGTTTCAAGACCTAGAATGGCGAGGAATCGTCAAGCAGTTGACATCTCCTGCACTATCAAAAGCGCTCAAGACTCCTCTGACTGTCTATTGTGGGTTTGACCCCACATCGGACAGTTTACACGTCGGAAGCCTGCTACCACTTTTAACTCTCAGGCGGTTTCAAATCGCAGGACATACTCCCATTGCTGTTGTAGGAGGAGCGACAGGGATGATTGGCGATCCGAGCGGAAAATCTCAAGAAAGATCTCTTTTAGACAACCACCAATTAGAAAAAAACGTTATTGGCATTACCTCTGTGGTTTCTACGTTTTTAGATTTAAAAGGCAAAAACTCAGCTCGTGTTAGAAACAACGCAGATTGGTTCCAAAGCATGTCTTATATTCAATTTCTGAGAGATATTGGAAAACATTTCACTGTAAATCATATGATGGCGAAAGAATCTGTACGAGCACGCTTAGAAGATCGTGAACATGGGATCTCTTATACTGAGTTTTCGTATATGCTGCTTCAGGCCTATGATTTTTTTGTTTTGTACGAAAAAGAAAAATGCACTTTGCAAATTGGTGGATCAGATCAGTGGGGCAACATTACCGCTGGGATCGAACTCATTCGCAGGATTAAGGCTGCAGAAAATCACCCCTTAGGAGAAGACACTGTTTTCGGTATGACGCATCCGCTGGTCACGAAAACAGATGGGACTAAATTCGGAAAAACAGAATCAGGAACAATTTGGCTAGATCCTAAGAAGACTTCTCCTTACCAGTTTTATCAATTCTTCATTCAAACTGCAGACGCTGATGTCATACAATACCTAAAATATTTTACCTTTCTCAATAAAGATAAAATCGAAGAACTTGAACAATCTGTAAAAAGTGCGCCTGAAAAAAGACTTGCGCAGCAAGCCTTAGCACAAGAACTCACCACTCTCGTACATGGAAGAACAGAACTAGAGCGTGCAGAAAAAGCAACTCAAGCGCTTTTTGGATCAGAGATAAAAAATCTTGATGAAGTTTCTTTTCTACAAGTCTTTTCTGGTGCTCCAAGTACGAAAAAGCCAAAGACAAGTTTAGAGTTAAATATTGTCGACGCCCTTGTGGATTGCGGTCTATGTAACTCCAAAGGCGCTGCTCGCAAGGATGTCACAGCAGGTGGAATTTATCTAAACAATGAAAGAGTCTCAGACCCCATGTTTAACTTAAAATCAGAGCACTTGATCGCAGGTAGTTATATGGTTTTAAGAAAAGGGAAAAAAAACCACCACATCTTAGCCTTTAATTAAGCGTCTGAAACCAGCGTCCACCTAGACCGTAGAAGTCATGATTCAAAATAATTTTAGCAATCCCTGCTGCAGTTTGAAGGGGACTCTCTACATGAGGACTATGCCCCAAATTTTTCAACACTAATCCTTTTGAATAAACGTTTTGCGCTTTTAAAGCAGCCATCCAAGAGTAGGCGCACTCCAAAGGGTGCAAAGTATCTTTCTCAGACCAAATCAGACCCACTCGAGCCTTGATTTGAGAAAACTCCTCCTGAAGGTCATGAGATTCCTTTACTGAATGGATAAACTCACTGATTTCATGTGAAGTTAAAACTTTGACAAATTCTTTTTCAAACCACTTAAACCAGAGGGGCTCTTTTGAAAACAAATGAGGCCTTAACTCACTCACGTCTTTTTGTGTAACAGCTCTTTTAAATTTTTGTGACCATTGCCCTCTCATTTCTAAATTTGGGAAATAGCCTGCAGGGTTACTGAGTAGTAAAAACTCAGGCCCTGCGTAATTAGAACTCCACTTCCCTCTTCCAGCAAACAAAGCTGCAAGCCACCCTCCTAAGGAGTGCCCAAAAACCGTGTGAGGTCTGAGTGAAACCAAAACATCTTGTAACCCTGCAATCATCCGATCAAAAGAATCAAAAGCTTTTTCATGAGCCAGCGCCCCTGTGTACCCAGGATAGTCAACCATGATCACTTCATCATATTTTTTCCGCAAAACTGGCCAAAGCAAAACCACCACCGCTGCCCAAGGCAAAGGACCATCAACAAACCCTGGAATCAGAATGAATCGTTTCGGATAGTGCTTCTGAGTTCGAGCCGCTTTCTTCATCTTTGCCTTACGCCACAGGCCGATTTTTGAATCCCCTCGACGCCTGAGTTCAAATTTAAACCCTATTGAACGTAAGAGAGCGTGTGTCGTAAAACGAACTGCTTGAGGCATCATAATGTTGTGTAGCGTAAAAAAACTCGCTGCACTTCACAAGGTTTTCTTTTAAGATCAACCTATGTCTTCCTCCATGGTTACACCATTTAGATCAGACGAGAAACTTACTCAAGTTCTCGAAAAGCAAAAGTTCACACTCTCTGCTGAGATCATCCCACCACGCAACGGAGCCGAACAGAGCAAGGTATTAGGGCAAATCCAGACCCTAATTGGATCTGGAGCTCAGTTTTTAGCCGTCACCAAAGGCGCTGGAGGAAGCCTAAGGGGTGGCAGCCTCCCTATTGCACAAGTCATTAAGGAGCAGTTTAAAATCCCCTGTATCGCACATTTTACTTGCAGAGATCTGACTCCTGAAGAGGTAGAAAATCATCTAATGGACCACCACTACTTTGGGATTCGAAATATTCTAGCCCTTCGCGGAGACCCACCGGATGGTCAAAAAACCTGGACTCCGCGTCCTGGGGGTTATAATTACGCCTATCAACTCATTGAGCAAATCCACGCACTCAACCAAGGGAAGTACCTTGCCCGCCCCGGAGGCCCGACACCTGACTCTCAAGAAAAGACTGATTTTTGCATCGGAGCAGCTGCATACCCTGAACATCCTGACGAAAAAGAGAGAATAGAGTTTTTTAAGACTAAAGTCCTAAAAGGCGCTGAGTATGGCATCACAGATATGATTTTCGACCCTGAGATTTACGCTAAGTTTTTAAATCTTTGCATTAAAAACAAAGTTCAGGTGCCTATTCTACCTGGAACGAGATTACTGAAGTCAAAGCCCCAAGCCGATCGGATGGCTGCCAAGTTTAAAGTGAGCATACCCCATGCAACCTACACCTCATTGCCTGATGAAGATGGTCCAGATAACGTTCAGAGGGGGGTTGAAATTTTCCTTAGCACTGTAGATCGGTTTCGATCTCTAGGCGCCCCTGGGGTACACCTCTATGTAATTGCTGATACTGCTGGAGCAGCCGTTGCACTGAAAGAATTGGCTGGAAAAACAAAACAGGGTCAGGGTAAAAGGTAAGAAATCTAAGACGGTGTGCCGGGGTGGCGGAACTGGTAGACGCACAGGACTTAAAATCCTGGGTTTCGTAAGAGACGTGCCTGTTCGATTCAGGTCCTCGGCACCATTTGTAACAGTAGACAGATCTCAATACAGAACTTCACTGCTGTAATCTTCTAAACGAAACGACAAACCAGACTTATGATTTGCATCAGAAGAACTGTGAACAACTCTGACCCATTTCTTTAATTCCGTAGCCATTTCCAGCGCGTTTTTACTCACCTCCTCCTGATCCGGAGGATAATGCATGATGAAGTCCAAAAATCTTCCTACATCCCATGTCCCTGGAATATCTGATGGCATTTTTACAAACTGACGCAAAGACCGAATACTAGCTTCCGACTTTCCTTGATTTCTCAAATGCTGGACATAACGATCAGAGACTTCTTTTTCGACTGAAGCGACTAAACTCAGATCTTTCTTATGTGTGTTCCAATAATCAGGGGTGATGATTTGAAGTTGTTTCAAAAGCTCTCTCATTTTCTTATCCCAAACTTGCAACTGAGTTAGGTCCACAACTGTCATCGGATACTCCATCATTGCTTCAGTTATTTGCTGAGTTTTCTCAAATCGATCCATCATCAACCCTGCTACTTGAACTAACTCATCATAACCCAGTTCAGTATTCATAAGGTCTGTGCGTGCTAAAAAATCAAACCCAAAACTTACTTCAAGAGTCTCTAAAACATCAACGTTAGAGGCTAAAAAATATTTAGCAAAAGGAGCTAAAGCTCGAGCCATTTTTACTGTTGCCATGTGACAGGCAGCAATCGTCACACTCTCAAGTGGCTGAGACAGCCCTGCTAATGATAATCCTATTTTAAACTGATCCACCCCGTATGGGCTCTCAGGAAATCCATAGGCAAACGGGGCTACTCTTGAACTATTTATACTTTTCGGATCATAGGATGGATCAAATGAATGACCACGATAAATCAAATGCAGACCTGTCGACCCAAAGAAATGGGAACTAAACTGAAGTAATCTTGAAAGTAGATTAGGATTAGCTCCATTCACGATAGGAACATGCCGCTCTAAAACAAGCACTCCTCGAACATAAACTCTCAGATAAGTTGCCCAAGGTTCATCTGCCGTGTACCAATGTGCACCACCTCTTTGAACATGAAGCAAAACAACATTGCAATTTTCACACTGTAGAGCTGCCTCCCGTATTCGTAAAGCTTCGACTTGGTCGGCTCGCTTAAGTCCACTTAATGATTGCTGGCCTAAAGGCTGAACTGAAGACTGAGTCACCCAGTGATCAGCATCTCCATGAACCCAAATAATAAATGTTTTATCAGCTGTGCTGCTGATCCGCACTCCAGACTCTAAAGATTTCGAGAACAGATAATTCAAAATCTGGTCTTCATCCCGGACACATCCGACGCACAAAAAAAGAAAGGAGATAAAAACGAATTTGAACTTCATCCTTATCTCCTTAAGATAATTTACAAAAATAAAACGTAAACTATTTTTTCTAATTTATTCCGCTTCTTTTTGTTTTTTAGCTTTTTCCATTCTCTCTAACCATTCATGAATTTGCATCATACCCTCAGCAAGTAATTCAAATGGAAACAATGCAACGTCACCGACGATAGCGAAAGGCATAGCGATTAAAGTCCAGCCTTGTGTCCAGTAGTCATGAGATTTTTCTAACCACTCATGATTCCAGTGCATAAAAAGAAAAATATAACATTCCCTATTGGATTTAGATGATTGAAAATTTTGAAGCCGAGCTACTTCCATAGCGATAAGGGTCTCTTTATCCATCTGCGCCATTTCTTGAAGTGACGTGGTGACCGTCTCTGTATAGCTCTGCATATTAACATCTTTATTTTGGGCCATCATTTGAACACTTTTTGCATTCATCGCTGTAAGCTCATCCAAAATCTCTTCTTGGGTCATGCCTTGATGACGAGCAATTTGATTTTGTAAGTGCTGAATGAGCTGGCTTTTAAATGCTCTTTCTTTTGCGATCTCAGTTGCACTTTCTGAAGCCCCAGCGGCCATTCCTGCCACAAGCGAGACCCATACTATGAATATCGAAACTGCATTTTTCATTTTATATCCCTCTCTTTTTTTATACCTACCTCTAAATTAGAGTAATTTGGCTTCTATACTCAATAACTTTATGCGTCAATAATTTTTAATAATTTGATTTTATTGAATAAATAAATTTTATAAAGACATATTATTTTAGTCTTCTTCTATGTAGACAAAAATCATGACTATATAAACACACAGGTCTCAGTATTTTAGTTTTTTATATCTGATAGGATCCCGCAATCTTGCCTCGCTCGCTGGCAAGCTGCTCGATAAGTACTAGGAGCTTTTTTATAAGTTAAATTAATAAAAACATTATTCAAGTTCGTAAGAGCTGTATTCAAAAATAATAAAGCCACATCTGCTGATCCCAATGTTTTCAGATCAGCAATATGCTTCTCAAATTCATTTAAAACATTTCGAGTTTTTGTTTGTCCTTTAAAAAAACTCTTTAAATTGAAAGCATCTTTATAATCATAAGTCCCTAATCGTGCATAATATAAATCAACCAACTCGTTCACACCTGCAATAACCCGTTCTTTTACAATACCCCACTCACTATCAGAAAAAATTTGATTCAAAGCTTTTGATTTCAGATTTTTAATTTTTTTAAGATAGGGAAAATACTCCTGTTTAATTAAGTAAATTTTCTCAATCAATGGTGTATATAAAGCTACTTTTTCAGAATCAACAATCACCTCAATCACAGGATCATCCCAATTCAAACTTGTTCCAATGGCGAAATTAGGAGATTGAGTTAGGCGCCCCCCAGCACATTCCGTAAGATAACGAGCTGCTGCAACACAGTTATTATCAAAAGCATTATACTCAATCTGCAAACCAGGATGACTATCAGCCACTGATAATCGATCTGCGATACATTTGTAGTCATTTCTAAATTGAATCTTATCTTCATTTTCTGGCTGCAAAATAGGTGTGCACACCACACCTTTAACTTTTCCTGCTGCAACAAAAGGGTCTGGTCGAGCAATCTCCGCTGGCCCGGAAATCACATGAGGATAAAATGGATAAGGCATACCGTAACTATTTTCATCTACTTGAATCCATGAATGTTTCATTTGGGTTGCAGCCTGAAGAATACTGAGATTTGCTGCTATAGGTAAAAAGCTTGTACACTGCAATACTCCTTCAGCTGGAACATAGCCTTGTATCGAAGCCTCAATGCGATTAATCGCTCGACTAAAATCATTTGCAAAATTAGGAAGAACCCCTACTGTATGCCCAAACGCGTCCCCTACAGATTGACTCAGAGGCTGAATATAGCTCCCATCCTGATCTAAGGCCAATCGATCTAAACGTACTAAATTAAAGCCTGCCTCAAAAAGATTAAGAACAATCTTACTAACCGGATTGCTCATATACCAAGGCTCTTCGATAAAAACCTGAGATGAGCCATCGCCCCACGCAAGCGAGGTCGAAAACACTATCCCTAAGCAATAGTATAAAAAGACACTCTTCACCCTCATAAAATCTACAAAAATTAGCTAACACGGTTGATCGATTGAGTCAATTTATTAAATAATTAAAGTATACTTTCTAATAACGGATACAAAAGATGATCTAACCATCCACAAGCTTTACAGCTACGAGAAGGTTGAATGAGAAACATATTTTGATGAATGACTTTCATAGAAAATTTTCGAATATGATCAATCTCTAGATTTAATCTCTTCACAAACATCCCTTCTCGATCATAAGCAATAATTCCATTCTCAGTATTTTTTTCGATTGCTATTGGATCAAGGTTTTGACTTCCAATGTAGACTTTCTCATCGTCTATGACTACAAACTTCCCATGTAACATTTGCTGAGAAGCATACTCCCAAACACTCACCCCTGCTTCCTTTAATAATGGAAGTTTTTCATTATAGGCTTTAGCTAATAAGGGAAACTCACTCCCAAGCATATCATCTGAGTTAGTGTAAACATTGATCTGAACACCCCTTTGAACCGCTTCTTTCAACGCTTGCAACAATGACGGCACTGGAATGACATACGAATTCACTATATCTGCCTTTTTCTTTGCTTCCTGTATAAGCTTTAAAATTTCAGTATAAGTACCCTGGTCTGTTTTTTTATCAACACCATCGTGTACATATCTAACTTCAGATACGTGAAAAATGTCCCTTTCAACATTTTCTTTGAATTGGTTTTTGTAGAATTTATTTTCAGCGATATAATTAGAGTAATCTTTAGAATTAAAGGTCAGAGGACGTTCCCAAACCTCAGAACTTTCCCAGAATGAAAAAAAATGCACTCTTGCGTCTCGCAATGCAACGCCTTTAATCCAAATATCACTCTCTTTCAGATAATCATAAAAACTCATACTCCAAATATTACTACTACCAATAATCACCTGATCGTCTGCTAATAAAAGTTTATCATGCATTCTATGACGAACATTCAGCAATCCATTCGGATCTAATTTATCATGGAAAATCCTGACCTCGACCCCAGCACCTTTTAAAAGATTTAAAGTCTCTGACTGAATAGAAAAAATGGGACCCATGCCTATTCCATCTACAAGGAGTTTTACTTTTACCCCGCGAGTAGCCGCTTCCATTAAAGACGCAAAAAACTTTTTTGTCTCTGAATCTTTATTATCGTTCACAATATAATATGCTGCCAAAATTTCATGCCGAGCAGATTGAATCATTTCAAGCATTCTCAACTCAGTAGAATAGGACGTAAGATATTCAACCTCTGAAGAACTGTCGATTTCTACTTTTTCTTGCGGTAAAAAATCTAATACTGCGCCTGCTTCAGTATTTGAAGACAACTCACAACGAGAGCCATCACTCAATTCAATAGAATTCATGGTAAGATTTGAATTTAAAATCAAAGATGTATAAACTCTTTTTTCACCTTCCTGATACTTAAACGATTCAACAAGAACCCAACGTCCATCTGGTCTTTGCTGAATTTTTAGATACTCATCATGAATCCAATATTTAAGAAAAGGTTGATAATTTTTATACCTTTTCTTTTCTTCATTCATCTGTTTCCAGACAAATAAATTTTTTTGGCTCTGCCTTGGGTTTTCAGGAAATTCTAAGTCGACCATTAAATACTTTGTATAGTAGAGATCAGCAAAAGGAGGTGCGCTTGAAAGACTCACTCGAGTGATACATTTTGAAGAAGAGCTTCCTTTTGAGCTTTTAAGAAAACCGACAAACTCTCCAACTTGCTGTTGCAGGGCCAATGCTATTTTCTCAGGAAGGATGTCTGTTGAAAGCTCTCCAGCCGCAAATCCTACTGAACTCAACATCCCAAAAAATCCGTAAAGCAAAGCCCAATTCATGAGCAAAGTAATAACTTAAAACTGACAAAATTAATATAATATTATTTTTTTCAAAACTATTTGATTTAATTTGATTTTTTTATAAGAGTGGCCAAATAATCAGAACTCAGTTCTCATCATTTGGCCACTGGAATTTCAGGTATTTTTTTGGGGGGGATAGGGAACCTGAAATTATCTCACTCTCTCTGCCTTGATTGACTTAATATTCACACGACCTCCTGAAACATGTCTTAAAACCACAGCTTCAGTAGTGTCCGCTACAGTCACGATATAGCTAGGATCTTTTCTCGCTCGTGGAACATAAAGAGTTTGTTTCACAGCTCCATTAACGATCACTTCAACAATGGAATCGCTATTATCAATTCCCTCAGCATCCACCACTAAGGAACGGGTATAACGAGCGCCATCCATTCTCACTGTAACTGTCGTTGCAGTCTGCAAAGTCCTTACATCCGAACCGTAAGCCAGATTGTAAGATTCTGTGGCTGCATTTGCTAATTGTTGATCGACTGGATTGTAAGGAGCTGACCAGGCCTTCACCGCAACAACTCTGACTCGACCACCGCTTTTATGTCTGAACTCAATACTGCCAGTCGTAGCCGCAACAGTGACCACATAAGAAGGATCAGCTTGATGAGGAACAAAGAGCGTTCCTTTATCTATACCGTTAACAACAACAGCTACCAATGAGTCACTAGAATCTAACCCTTGAGCCTGTACAATCACTTGCTGGATAAACTCACTACGATCCATAGCGACAGACTTTAAGTCTCCAGAGCTAAGAGTTAAGTTGTTTACATTCAGGTCCATATCTCGCAACATTGCACCAGCAGAATATCCTCCTGATTGTGACATCGGATATTGAGGATATTGCGACGGATATTGCGACGAATACTGCGGGTACTGAGGCGACTGCATTGGAACAACTTGCGATGGCATGGGCATGGAATGATGATAATGATTAACCGAATAACAAGAAGCTCCACGACCGTTCAACGCATCTACAATTCTTTCTGCACGTACATAACTTTGAGCTACGGCTCTAGGCCAGTCTGAAAACTGAAATCCAACAATACTACTGCTAATACTGTTTAACTCCTGAATCATACAAGCATACTGAGTGTTATAGATTGAAACACTCAAATCTTCTGCTGCGACTGCCACAACATATTGAAGTGCACTCAAAAGCGCTTCTCCTGACCCAATCGGGTAAATAGGATAAGTGCCAAAATCTCTTGAGCGTCCTGCTAGAGAACGTAAAACCATCTCAATTTGTCTTGCAACATATTGTTTATATTTCATCTCAAACATATTATCCGCCTGAGCGTAAAGGCTATTTGAAGAGCACCACGCACACTGTGAGTGCTGCCAAAAATATTGAACATCTAAGTTTTGCGCAACGAACTCCACAAAACCGTAATAGTTAAACAACCAGTGCAGCATCGTTGCTGTAGCATTAGTTGTGTTCTGTGTGGATTGGCCAATTTGAGCATAAAGCTCTACACCACGAGCTACAGCTTTTGCAGTAAATGGACCGTTTCGAATTGCGCTATCCGAAAGATCAATCTGTTGTAAAGCTTCGATCAGAACATTGACTGCACGAACATCATCATTACGATAGCGGGCCTCTCTAGCTTGTTCACGAGCCAGCCTTAATTTAAAAAGCACATCATTACACCATTGCGTAATCCAATCTTGCCCTCTTGCTACAGGCCAATTTTGCACGATCTGCTGCGTAACTCCAGGATGCGCACGAGAAGCCGTGCTGTTCACCGCTGGAGCTTGTACAACCTGTGGAATATGAGCAGCAGGCAACTGAGAACCAACTACCTGTTGAGCTTCTGCATTGACTGCTAATGTAGTCATCATGCAAAAACTCAAAGTTGAAATTACATTTTTAAAACTATTTTTTGTCTTCACCTTTTTTACCTCCAAAAAGTTACTGATCAATGAAGCCTGTCTACCAACATTCTATATGCGTAGCAATATGCGAGGAGCGTTACAGACATGATTTTGTTGGTTTCTGTCTACAAACGATAATTTATTTTTTTATTAAAAGAAGCGACCAGCGAGAAAGTGAATCAATCGGCTTCACCTCTCTCACAACAAAGGGAAATCGACTGTCTAACCAGAAAAGGTGGAATTTCTGCGAAACAAAATCATCGATCTGAATATCACCTGCTAAAATAATTGGAGTAAATGGACCTAAATCTTTTAAAGCTACACCGTCAATCTCACTGGGCAACTGCTTCAAAGACTCAACCCCCTTCAAAGCAGTTGCTAATAAATAATAAGGATTTTCTGTATCTCCCTGATAATTTTTTTTATTGTGAACTTTTGCCACTTCAAATGAAACTGCGCTTCTTTCAAAGGTCTGGCAGTAAGTAGGTACTTTCTGATTCTTAGAAAGAACACTCTCCTCATTCATCAGTTTCAACTGTTCATCAATCCCCTGCGCTCCATAAAATTGTCTTCCTTGATGCTCTTCATAACCACGAGCAATCTTCCAAATCAACTCATCTCCTCCACAATGAGACCAAAGATAGTAAATGTAGAGCAAATCGTGTCCGTACTGTTTTCTAGGTGTTTTCCCTGGGAAATATGAAGAAATCAATGGAGTCGATGGATTTTCTAATGCTGCAATAAGATTAGGGCTATTAAATGCTTGTGTGACGCGAAACTCAAACCACTGTGCTAAGCCTTCACGAATCCAAGCCTCTTCATTTGGATGAACCACATAATGAACGGCATGAAAAATCTCATGCGCAAGTATAGGGAACGCTCCCACGTCCCAAAACAAACTAGGCTTCATGCAAAGCCAAAGCTGCTTTTGGCCCTTTGAACTCTCCTCACCTCCCGAAACAGTAGTAGACGGATCAATAAATAATCCATCCGAAGGGCAATATGAAGTCAGATAAAGCGTAATGGAATATGGGCTAAATTTTTCCTTAAAGTCCAAAGGTAAAATGGTAAAAACCTTCTCTTCAAAAAATTTTTTAAAACTTCCTACATGCAGCTCAAATTTTTTGTCTTGCAGGACACTTTCGTCCTCTCCTACCTCAACATGAAAGGAAGGGACTTGTGCGTAACAAGCCTCATGACGCATTGTGCCATAAAAAACTGGCAGCACTACCGCAATATATATGTATATTTTGATTCTACTTATTGTTCTTATGCACCCTTTTAATTTGTCCACACATCCTGCACTCATTTGTAGACAGGAGGTAACACTTATTATTCATTGGGTCAAAAAATTGTTGCCACGTTTCTACTAACATGACATTACGCGATACAAATGATGCGTCAAATCACAGATCACACTTCTGATGCAGATTTCAACAAGAGCAATCCCGCTCCTTCTACGCATATCCCCCTTCAAGGCACTGCATCTGCATCATTCAAAAAACCATCTCCTATTAATGTTTTTGAATTTACCGATTACAGAGTTTTTCTAAAGGCATTTTACGAAGCTAAAAAATCAGGCAACCCCTCTTACTCTATGAGTACTTTTGTAAGAAAGGCAGGCTTAGGTCAAAACTCACGAGGATATTTAAAGCTCATCATAGAAGGAAAAAGAAACCTGACCCCCCATACTTTAAGACGCTTTGTTGAAGCACTTGCATTGCCAGTAAAAGAATCCGTCTATTTCGAAAACCTCGTATACTTTAACCAAGCGAAAACAGCAGAAGACCGTGAGTACTACTTTCAAAGGCTAAAAACATCCGTTCAAGGTAAAGAAACAAAACAATTTGAGGTGCTCAGTTCACAGTATCAATATTACACCAACTGGTACTTTGTAGCTGTTCGTGAACTCATCGCTCTAGATGGTTTTGTAGATGATCCAATTTGGATCGCTAAACAGCTCAAAAATAAAATTACAAAAAAAGAAGCATCCGAAACACTGATCCATCTTGAACGACTTGGGATGATTCGAAAAGATAAAATCCAAAACAAATGGGTTCAGTCTGAATCCTTAGTCAAATATCCCGGCGGTGTTTTTAATTATATCATACAAAAATTCCATATTCAGATGCTTGATCGAGCAAAAGAAGCTCTGATCGAAGACGCATACACAGAACGTAACGCAAGCTCAGTCACTCTATCCTGTGACTACTCGAGATTGAACGACATCATAAAACGTATCAATCAGTTTCGAGATGATCTCACTTTAGAGTTTGGCATAAACTCTAAAAAAACAGACACCGTTGTTCAACTCAATATTCAAATGTTCCAACTTACTGAACCCAAAGCAGAACCTAAAAAGGAGAAAGTACAATGACTTTTCTAGTCCAAACCATGTTTGTAATACTCACCCTCATTCAATTTAACTCGACCACTTATGCAGCTAATTCTACAGATAATATCTTCAAAATGAAGTTACAAAATATCTCAGGTGGTTCCAATACTGGAGGAGCTTTAAGTGGATCTTCAAGCGATCTGATCAATTGGTGTCGTGGCATCACTGGAAAGCTAAGATATTTCCTAGACCAATCTGAACTTACATTGCAAATCAATGAATCTGAAGCAGCATTTAACATCCTAAGAGACGGGATGATCCAAGTCGCACGGACTCCAGAAGGAACTGCGCCTGATTACACTTTAATGTATATAGCCTTACAACGTGGCCTTGCTATCGCAGCAGCATTAAAAGATAGGACCATGCTTCCTTATGTTTCATCCAATTCAGCATACTGGGTAATGCAAAATTATTATATTTTTCTTATTGATAAAGTAAGCCAAGCAGATATTGATTATTTTATCCCATTCTACACATGCTTGAATTGCGGGCCGCACAATATAGAAGAAGAGAAAAAATTTGAACAAAGATATATAAAATATGCACAAGAAGCATTGAAATGGCTGAACCGTGATTTCATTCACAACAGCCCTGAGAGAGGACCATCCCCTATCAGTTCACCTAAACTTTATCTTAAACTCGCTGAATATATTGCATCAAATGCTATTATCGACCTTACTAACCCTCAAAGCATTTGGCAGAACAAATATGCGTGCGTGATCGAAAATCTGAAACTTCTTGAGCAAAGTATTATCGAACATAATATGGGTAATCGAACAATCTATGGAACTGATCGAATTGCCGTCATTAGAATTTCAAGTCAAATCAATAGACTTTCTCAGGAGTTTTCAAACATAGACGGCAACGTCAGCGGTAACCCTACATCAGGGGGATTTTGCAGATAAAGTTTCATTAGGAAATAAATTTTAACCTTATTGACAAAGGAAAGGACAGAAAAATGAAATTTAAAACACTTATTGGCTTACTAGCAATCAGTATGAATATCGATGCCTTTGCAGGTACAAGCATCGATCTTAGTGGTAATCACGAAGGTAAAGTAGCAAACGACAAAAGCTACATCATTGATTTTATTTTGAGAAAAGTTGAAGGAAGAAGCGGCAGCTACTTTGGAGTACTGATTAAGCGTGAAAAGGAAATATTTCAAAGCTTCAACCCTCTCAAAATTGCTCTTTATATGGTTGATCCACTGGATTCAGAAAACTCTTACACACTCACCCCACTCGTTGTTACTCCAGATGGTAGCATTGGAGTTAATAATGCTGATCCAAGTTTAGTTTTAAATATTACAGGAAATACAGAGGCAGAAAAAAAACCTGAATTCACTTTAGCTAGCGCTAACTCAAGCAATCGTAACGGATTTCAAGAGTCAATGATCTTTGAAAAAGGAGAGAAATCTGACGCTGAGTGGATTTCTATGGAAGGAGGAAAATACGAACTAGATGGTGATGGCTCTAAAACGGCAACTACAGTTTCAAATATGGACTCAAATTTTGAAGCAACCACAAGCTTTATGACAAAGAGAGATCTCAATGGAGATTACATCATTCAAGAAAAGCAGCCTTGGATATACGTTCTCAAAGCAAGAACAGTGACCTCTACAGGTGTAGAGGCCGAACAAAATCCTAAAAAAGTAGGCATTATGATTAAATACAAAAAAACATTTGGAACCTCAGACAAATACTTACTTTTTGTAGATGCAAGCTTTGCTAATCATATCACCCGTTTAGAAAAGAAAGATTAACTGAATTTTTGACGCTCAGGAGAATACAATGAAAACACTCATAATAGGAATTTTGTTCATATCTCAAGTGGGTTTTGCTCAATCACTCCCCGTGATTTATGCACCCATCGGGTTTGATGAAGGAACTGAAACCCGACTGTCAGGAGTTCAAGTGATGGAACTTGTACCTTGGGCAAATCGTAGCAATGAGAAGCTACGACAAATGCTTCATAATGTATCTAAGCTCAGAAATCCTTGGCAGATTAAACAAACCCTTTTATCTGGAATCAAGTCTCTCATCTTAACGCAAACGCCAGAAAGAACTGAGCTAATGATGAGGTACGTTCTAAATCGAGGGTTAAAAGTTTTTGACGAGATCGATAAATACACCAGCGAAACAACTCCTGGCGTGATTGATCTTAAGATCAGAATCCTAAGACTTTCAGCTCTTATGGCTATTGATTACTATAAAGATGATCTTAAATATATCACGGGTCAAAACAAAATCATTCAAGGTCCTCTAAACAATTCTCCTCCTGACACATTAGTTAATTTGCCATTTGGTAGTTTTGCCATCGAGTATTCTGATTTTCTGATGAAGTTTAATGAAAGTGTCACGCATGCGAAAGCGCAATACGCAATCGGACTAATGGCTTTGGGTCTTTTTCAATGGGATCTCTACCGCGACGATCTTAAAAAACTTCAATATGCTCCAGCGATTACAAAAATTTACGACTTTTTAAGGGATAAAGGACAAACACCAAGCGCGATGGACATTGTTAACGTTCAAGAGATGAGACAAATCCGAAACATCTACAAAGAAACAATTCAAACCTTAAGGAGCATTGATAAATCTTTAGCGCCCGTAATCGATCTACTTCAAGCTAAGTACGAAAAAAGAAAGTAACAAATCATGAAGATAAAAAACTATCTTATTTTAACTTTTTCAGTATTTAATATAACTTCCTCTGCATTCGGTTTAGATATCAGACCTCCTTCTCAATTTGATGAAGGACTAGAAGTTAAACTCTCTCCTGAACAAATCAGCGAAATTCAGCCTTGGGCGAGCAATAGTAAAATTACCCTAGAGGATGTCTACCATCGAATAAAAAAAATTAGAGACCCGTTAGAAGTAAAACGAATTTTGCTAGACACCATCCAAAGAGTAGTTCTATCAAGCGCTCCGAAAAGAACTGAACTTCTTATGCGATACGTTTTAAATCGCACATTGAAAATTTCTGAAGAAATGGAAAATCAAATCGCTCAGGATGTGCACCCTTCGACTCGCAACAGCGTTATTCAAGAACAAGTTCGCATTTTAAAACTCTCAATTCGAATGGCTATTCGATACTATGTGAGTGATATTGAATTCATTAACGGACAAGCTGTAGAAAAAGATAAAAGCCTCATTAATCTTCCATTTGCAAAATTCGGAATTGAATATGCTAAATTTTTAATGTGGATTAACGAAAGCGTCATGAATGCGCGTTCGCAATATAATATTGCAATGATGGCACTAGGATTACTTCAATGGGATTTGTATCGCGACGATCTCAATAAAATGCAACTTGCTCCTGCCATTCAAAAACTTTATGACTTTATCAGTATCATGCCTGAGAAAGCCCCAGCTCAAGCTTCAGATATTAAACTTGTACAAGCAATGAGACAAATTCGTGATGTGTTTAATAGTACAATAGCAACTCTTGAAGACTTAAGAAGTGACTTTAAAAATATTAAGATCGTCAAAGCTCCGTTTTTACCAGATGACACCGTTTTAAGAACCGGAGATGAAGTCATTGATCATCGAGATGCTGTCATCGGAACAATTCAGTCCTTTATAGAAGACGACTGGGTAGTAGTGAAATGGAAAGCCACTAATCACCTAAACAAAGTAAAGCAAAAGGATCTTTGTAAAAGTACCCACTCCTACGCAGGAATAAGCGTAGGAGACAGAGTTATAGACTCAGCTCGGGATACTGGAGTCGTCATCGCAGCTTACCAATGTGGCATGTACCGAGTCAGATACGATACTTATCGCAGTAAAAAAGGTTCAGACGTTCTTATTCAACTCTCTGGATACTTATTTAAAATGGATGATGGTCTTTTTCCTGAGGAAGCTAAAGTATACAGAAAATAATTTATAAATAAGGGGTATAAAATGGATAGGAAAACAGCTGCAAAATTATCAGCAATAAAGAGTCTAATAGCAATAATCATTCTCGCACATTCACAAACGACATACTCTAAAGGAAAAATATTCAATACCTCTAGTTTTTGTAGAGAAAATCTTTTCGAAGGACTACATGGATCGAGTTGGTACGCCACCTGCAGTACAGTCATACTCCCCTATATTTTAACCGACATTATCTATCTTCCTTCTGATATTTTACCTGCTATCTATGACCTGCATATTGAAGCAATAGAAAGAGGAGACCCAGCTGCCGCCTCCTCTACAGAAGGCAGTTCTACTAAGGAAAATAACGCCTCCATGATCCAAGAAAGAAAGTTTAAAATAAGCTTATATCAATCTCTTCAACAAGACGCTGTTGCGGTAAAAGCTGGGTTAAACGTTGATAATCCAATTTTTTTGGCGCTTGCAACTGCGCTACAAAAAAGCAACTCAAACCGAACACTTGAAGAAATTGAACTATTCCTAGCAGATAAGATCATTGAACTAGGTCATAGGTACAATCAAGCATTACTAGAAGGTGAAACTCAATGAATTCGTTTAAAATTGCTTTATCATTTTTATTTTTAATTCAAAGCCAAATTTCATTTGCAGCAGAAGAAAGAAATTTCTTCAATTTTTCTCAAAACTGCAGACGTGAATTGGACAGTATAGAAACACCTACATTTGGTTATGCAGTATGCTCAACAATTAAGCTCCCATTATATATTTCAGACTACTTAGCAATTCCATTTAACTTAACTACTGCTGGATACAAGGCATTGACTACAAAAACGAAGTCGCCTAAGGAAAAAAATGCCGACCAAAACAGAGAAATCCCTGAAGAAAAGAAATATGAATTAAAGAATAAATATAGCTTATTCATGAGCCTCAGAGATGAGGCCTTAGAATTTAAACTCACAAAACAAGCTGGACCACTTTTTCTTGGGTTAATTGAGAGCATTCAATCTCAAGATCAAATTTTATCTGTAAACCATGAATTGATAGCTGATGAAATCATCAATATGTATTCTACGGTTTTAAACTATCAAGAAAATGAGACAAGGGAGAATGAGTATGAAGTCAATCACTCACACGAATGAGAAAATGGATATCATAAATAAATTTATTTTATTTTTTACACCTGCATTTCTTATATTTATTTCCACTTTCAATTTTTCATATTCAGCTGAATTAAAGAAGCCAGGCTATTTTGGATTCACAAGAGGCTGTATTCTTGTAATCGATGAACACAAGGGAGATACTCCATTATGCATCACCTCGATGACTGGATTTTTTGCACTCGACGTTTTTCTCTCTCCTTTTCAAACTATTGCAAAAATTATTAACAATATCAATGAAGACGACAAAGCATCTAACACAAAAACATCTTCTACTTCTCAGAGAGACTACACAAAAGAAGTTCCTGAAGAGAGAAAAGTGCTTAGTCGACTCAGCTTGTTTCATGCTGCGGCTGCTGACGCTAGAGAATATGTAACACATCAAATGGCTACTCCACTATTGACTGCTACGCTATTAGCTATGAATTCACTCTACCCCATTCAACCTATTGACAACGTAAACCTAACTGAAGAAATAACATTTCAAATACAAGCTAGAAATCTAATCGAATTGGACAACCTGATTTTAAACTTAATGGAAGAAAATGGCGGTGAACTCAAATGAATTCTGTTTTTTTATTTTTAATTTTATCTTTTACGTACTCTAAATTTGCATATTCTGAAAATCATTATTTCGAGTATACTAAAGAATGTGTTCAGAGGTATACGCGGGAAGGATATAGATACGATCCGTTTTATGAAAAAGACGCTATCTGTACTTTTTTAGCACTTCCTAGAACAACAATCGACTTACTGACTCTTCCTACAATGATGTTTTATGATCTCTACAAGTGGACTAGCGATATTTCAAGCGCTGGACCCAATTCCTCGACTCAATCCTCACAAGAAGGCACTAAGTCACCCAGCCAAACCTCTTCAGCCAAAAGCCCCACTGAAAAGGAGATCCCTGAAGAAAGAAAGTTTATCCTCAATAAACTCAGCCTCTTTTTGGAAATCGCTCATGATTCTATGGACTATTTAAATTATGGAGTAACAACACCACTACTCATCTCTGCATTTCACAAGGGTAACGAACTATTTTCTATTGAAGAGGACTTATCTCAAGAAACCCAGTTTAAACTTTATGCGTACGGTTTTATCCAATTAAACCGGCTTATTTTAAATGATCAACTCGAGATAGAAAATAATTAAAGTGTTTTAATGAAATTGTTACTTTGTTTTTTCAGTTTTTTTTTCCTCACAAATGCATCTTTAGCTGAAACACCTATTTTTAAACTGACCAATACCTCAAGCCTACAATCGTTAAACCCAGATCAGATATGGGTCATCGAACGATTTCTCGAAGAAGCAACTTACTTTCTTCCACCTAAAATGATTGAAAAGGCAGGGCGAACAATTGGTGTTTCATTTATACCTTTCGAAGGAGACAAGAAATACAACAGAACTGAAATTGAACCTCCTCGTTGTGATTGGAATACACCTCATCCAGAGCTAATAGGCTTATCTAAAGAAGACATTATAGATCGATCACAAAAATTTGCTTTCGTAGCTGGGAAAAATATTTATTTAAATGAATTATGGATCAAAGATATTTTAGCAGGCCCAAAAGCTGCTCGAACATTTTCCTGTGGTCACAAAAATTTATATCAAGCCGCACTAGGCACTTTAGTTCATGAATATAGCCATATTTATGATAAAAACAGCAACTTCCCTTCACTTAGTGAGGAATTTAAAAGATTAGGACATTGGAAAACAGGCTCATTTTGGTGGTCAGGAAGTGAAAATAAAAATATCACAAGAATCAGAAGTCCTGATCCATACGAATATTTTAATACTGAAGAAGGATTTGCAGTCAACCTCGAATTTTACCTTCTGGATCCTGAATATCGCTGCCGCAGACCTTCATTTTATAATTATTTTAACAGTGAGCATTTTAATAGTTGGACAGCGTTTCCAAGTTTTATTTGCCGAACTAACACTGAAGTTCTTGCTTACGACTATGTTCTAGACACTATTATCAAGTCAGATCTAAATCCTGAACGAGTTTATGAAATTGACTATCTTCTTGCCGACCGCACAGACTCATTTGCCAGTCGCTGGGGACATGCCATGTATCGATTGATTATCTGCTCACCTGAAGTAGAAAAAATTGGGCCTCACTGCCGTGGAGGAATTAACACAGCTTTTCATCGCGTAGTAAGTTATCGCGCGAATATTCAAGATATACAGATCAGCAAGTGGAAAAGCTTAGTAGGAGGATATCCTTCTCTATTATTTATCCTGACATTAACAGGAGTAGTTCAAGAATATAATAAAGAAGAATTGCGAGATCTAATAAGTATTCCTCTTAAGCTCTCAGATTTTGAAAAAAATAACTTCGTCTACAAAGTTTTAGAGAACCAATGGGACTATATTGGAAAATATATGTTCATCAACAATAACTGCGCTACTGAATCTCGTGATCTTTTAAAATCCGTATCTTGGGACCCCACTGTTAACCAAATCAAAACACTCACACCCATAGGGCTTTATCAAGAATTGGCTGACGCTGGATATATTGATCAGGAATTGAAATCAAAAATCGATTTCAATAAAAAGAACCCTTATATTTTTCCTAAGCAAATGGAAGAACTTAAAATTGGCACATATCTTTTTAAAGCGCCTATTGACCGGCTAACTCACTCTAAGTCTGTTATTGAGAGAGCTCTTATTGATGAAAATTTAATAAAAGAAGCTGATTTGAGCGAAATCGATAACATAGTTGAGTATCAAGAAAAAATACCAGCAGTCAAAAGACAAGAACTCTTCAATCAGCTCATGACAATTTACAAAAACAAGAACAAAGATTTTTCACAACTTATTACTAGCTTTTACTCGATTGAAAATCATATTTTTAACTTCATCAAGGGGCAGGAGAAAAAAGCAAAATATCGAACTCTGTTCGAAATCATCGAAAACCCTCAATCTGATGAAAACAAAAAAAGCACACTCCACTCATTACTTAAATTCAACCAAACACTCAGCAATCCAGTTCTAGCCGCTCAGCCAGGGTTTTACGGTATACCCATGAGCTCTGAATTAGATAGTCATTATGACCCGACTGAAAATATTCCCGAAGAAATTAAAGAATTCTCTTCACAACTGAAAGAATCTACCAAAATGAAAAACCCCATCCTCTATTCAGAAAAAAATGGAACCCTAAAAAACCTTATTCTTTTCTCTAAACAATTACTAAAACCAGAAGGAGCACAAAAAAAATGAAAAAAAATATATCACTCTCTACACTACTATTTTTGTTAGTATCTCAAAGTTGGGCGGATTCTATTATTTGCACTCCGGATGTTGGATCAACTATGAGAAGAAGTCCTCTTCATAAAGACCACTCAACTAATCACGAACTCATGATGGTAGAAAGTGTACGAGCCGACTGTGATGATGGATACTCTTTTGAGATTAGTGGTATTGGAGGAGGACTTAGAATAGGAGCAGGTGGGATGACCATTACATGTCCATTTGTAGAAAACCTCTCAGGAACCTACGCCGGAGTAAAAGTCGCAGGTGGAGCTGTAGTCGCATTTCAAGGCGGAATTTATGTAGGAGCAGGAGTTTGCTTTATTGGAGGTATAGAGTTTGGAATTGGTGCGGGAGTGAGCCTGGGAACGCTCAAAATTGTGAATATAAACGATCAGACTAAACCCCCAGCGGAAAAACAAGCTGAGCCTATTACTGAAAAGAAATTCGAATTAGACAAAAACTAAAACCTACTGTGCTACCCACCCTCCGTCGATCACCAGGGAATGCCCAGTAACAAATGAGGCTCCGCTCGAACATAACCAAAGCACAGCACTAGCAATCTCCTCAGGCTGTCCTGTACGGCCTACGGGTTCTCCGTCTGTGAGCTGCTTTCTGATTTGAGCTTCTCCGTGTACGAAACGATCGATCATGGGAGTTTCAATCACCCCAGGGCAAACTGCGTTTACTCGAACACCTGATTTTGCAAACTCAAGAGCTGCTGTTTTTGTTAATCCAATCACTCCATGCTTGCTTGCAACGTAAGCGGGAATTCCAGGAAACCCCACCTTTCCTGCAATTGATGAACAATTAACAATGACCCCATTTTTTTGCTTGAGCATGATTGGAAGCTCATATTTCATACAAAGCCAAACACCCTTTAAATTGATATCTATTACATGGTTCCAATTTTCTTCCGAACAGTCAGGCGTCAATGCCTGTGCTCCCTCTATTCCTGCATTATTAAATGCAAAATCTAACCTTCCCCAGATCTCCATTATCTTTCTCATCAATCCTGCGACTTCTTGCGCTTTGGAAACATCACATGTGATAAAAACTGCATTTTGATCTTTTTTATTAATGTCAGAAGCAAGTTTTTCACCCGAGTCCTTTAAAACATCCGCCAAAACAACTTTTGCCCCTGCATCCGCAAAAGCTAATGCCGTAGCCTTACCTATTCCGGATGATGCCCCTGTGATCAGCGCAACCTTATTTTTCATTGTATCAAGCATAAATCACCTCTTAAACTTCTCAACCCTTGCTCCTTATTGTGCAAACTTCATTCCAAGGCTTTAAGGCTATTTAAGCTCATTAGCCCCCCTCGAAAGAGATATTCTGTCCGGTCTCAATGACATTTCGTCTGTTATATTCAAAGCTTATACCTGACTATTTAGTTAGATAAAGCCGCTATGTCATGGTAATAATCCCCCGGTCTTTAAAACCATAGGGAAGTAAGATGAAAGCAAGCGGGATCCTCCATCTAATTCTTAAGCCAACCCTTGTTCTTAGCCTATTCTTCATAAGCCTCGCTGCACTTTCTGACCAAACACTCACTTCTACTCTAAACCTTCCTAGCGCAGAGGATGCTGAGCAATTCGCACTCCAAACAGTCCAAGAATACAAAGAAAAATACGATGGTCTTGATCGCTCATTACAGCCCCCATTGTTGATTTATCATATTAGTGACGAGTCAAACGACCTTCCGGATCAGATCAAGTGGATCCTTGTTTATCTCGAAAGTCATAAAATTCCGTTTCAAGTTAACCTCACTTCCGCAGATGAAATAGGAGCAGAACTTGAAAAATCACTCCATGAAAGCACTGAACGCATCCAACTGACTTATCAGCCTTCAGAAAACGCAATCCAAGAACGTGTTTCAGCCCTAAGAAGAAGCATGACTCAACTCAGACGTTTTTTTTGGATTCCCAAAAACGTTACCTTCTGGCTCAAAGCTCACCCCCCTAGATGGTGGGCTTATTTAAGAGAAACGAAGCTAGGTAAAAAACTATCTGAAAATATAAATTCTGAAAAAGTAGACTTAGACGAAAAACTTCAACTCCCGATCTGGACAGACGCAAAACTCCCCGCTCAAGATCAAAGTAAACTAAAACTTTATGTCAACGCAACTGCTACAACGGCCATGTTCAACGTATATATGTCTATTGCTCACAATCCAGACCCCTTCTTAGCTCATCCCTCGACGGAGTCGTGGGCTCTTGGACTATTTCTTGTTGCAGCACGAACTTATTTCACTAGTACTCATAATCTCTGGTTTGATAAAATATTTACACTTGGAAAAACTGTAAAACTCACAGGTAATGGAGAAGTGTTTAAAAACCTAAAGCAAGGAAATCTACAAGCGGTAAAAAAGGAATTTTTTAAGAAAACCATTACAGTAGACTCCCATTGGAGATGGAACTGGATGGCTAACTCAATTGATAACATGGTTTTTTATTTTTTATTTTTTTGGACTACTTATGGCCTTGCGGTTGCCTCTGATCCTATTTACTTCCAACACGCTGCCGAAAACACCCTGCTCTATTTACTAGGCCGTTCCTGGATTGACAGAAAAATTGTTGAAAAACAAACCACAGTTCATCACAACGGGGATGTCGAACAAAAACCAGGGCAACATTCAGTTGGGTTTACATTTTTTTATAAATACATGAGCAAATCCATTTTTGGATTTCTTAAAACATTCGATGTAATGAGGCCTAAAGACGGAAATTATACGACCCCAGATGGAACCCAATCTAACTACAAGCTCGCTTCAGACCTTTACCGTGTCCTAGGTGCTATAGGCTTTACAAAAATCATTTACGACAATCGCTTTTGGGTGGGGGCGCGATTTAAGGCTATCCAAGACTGGTGGCATGACGTGGAACCTGATGCCACACCTACATGTACTACGTACTTAATCAAGCCCAACTAGGTTGAGCAGCTTTTTTTTCATATAGGAGTTAGCGCTTCTTAAAATTTCAGATTTTATCTTTTTATCTTTCCGAGGAAAAAGCTCTTCAAAAATGTATTTCAAGTTTTTCACTGTTAACTCATAGTTCCCAATACTTGGACTCATTTCCCATTGCTGAATATAACGATCTCTAAACCAAATACCTAGTTCTTCAGGCGCGTATTTTATTACGCTCTTCATTACTCGCCTTAAAAACTGTCTTTGCTCTAGGGGAGATAGCCAAAAAGCCCTTTCTAAATCCTGCAATAATGGAGTGGGATGCCCCAACAATACAGATGTGACCTGATTAGATCGAATTGGAGAGAATGATGCATCAAACTCCCCCCCTTCAGTTCCATAATTGAATTCAATAATTTTATAACCACCATTTTCTAGCAATGCTAGATCCCCTGCTCCTGCTAAAGGTAAAGGACTTTTAATTTGCGAGAAATATGACTTAAGAAACTCTTCCACCTTTTTTATTTCATCTGGAAGATACTCAACCGTATGACGCGGAAAAACTTTGAGCAGCTCATCTTCTAAAAATACAAATCTGAACTCCATTGGATACCCAAGCTCAGTTTTTGCAATTGAAACAGCTTCTTGAAACAAAATAGATTCTGGCTTCCACACAAGTGCAGAAACCATATCAACAGATCTCTTATTTGAATCATTCAACTCTAAAGCGATTTCCGAATGACTCATCCGTGATCGAATTCTTTCCTCACGCCTGAACTTTAAAAATGAACTCAAAAACTCATTTGGCCAAGTCATGTACAGTGGATCAATACTTCGAATGGTTTTTTTCTCATCACCTGTTTGAATTTCATCTGTTAACTTAATAAAACTACCTAGTGGGTACTCCGTTGGTGGGAATGCTGTTTTAGTTGCTTCAAATAAATCTTTTAAAGCAATCGATAACTTTTCATTGAATACTTTATTTTCCTCATGAGTAAGAACCCTATTTGGATGAGACAATAGTTCATTCAAAAACTCTCTTACCCAAATTAACTCACTAACCCCACTCTGTAAATAATCCACTGCTTGAACAGTTTTAGGCATTGCACCTGGCATTATTGCCTCTGCTCGTTTATATTCTGTCCACTTATCTATGCTGTGATAAATTTTTGAAATCCCTAAATGTGGATTAACTTCACCACGAAAGGATTCAGACAACTTAGCTGCATTTCCTGGATGCATCACTACTCCAGGGACGTTATGTATGTCTCGCTTCCTTTGCACTCGCCCCGCAAAAAGAATTTGAGTCCCGTAAAGATATTCCAATAGACGATGCTCGTGACGCCGCAGTTGAGCAGCAGGAACAACTGTTGAGATTCCTTTTTCTTGTACAATTTTTTTTATGTAGTCGATTCCCACTTGTCTCTGTTGAAAAAGTGGACTTTTGAGATCTGCCCAAACTTTTTTTTCGTCATAGTTATTTGTAAAAAATTGAGCACGCACTTGTGATTCTGTAAGAAAGGCGGTGGGATTAAGACCTCGGATTAAAAGTTCAGAACAATATTTTTGATCGGCACCCCAAAGTTTTTTTTCCATTTCAAAAAAAGCAGAAAATGACAGCAATATTAATACGCTAGACAATCTTGAGTATGAGATTTGTCCCAGAGTCATTTCAGTGATATAACCCATTGCGTTAATTATTCCAAGTTATGAGAACAAAAAAATCAAAGCTATTCATTTATAATGTCATCAGTTTTATTCTGTTTGAACTTTCGGCTTGCACCTTCCACCAGAGTAAGGAACTAGAGCCTCCTGTCGAACCCAATTTTGCTTCGATCAATCAATACATTTTTCAACCCAAGTGCGCCTCATGCCATACATCTGACAATCCCAAAACTCATGGAATCGATCTCACTTCTTATGTAGCCATTTTTAACAGCAACAATTCCATGCCTCTTGGAAAGGGATTTATACAATTCAAACACAATCGAGCGAATGCAGAATCTAGCAGTTTGTACGTAACTGTTGCTTCTGGAAAGATGCCACCTAAACCTAGACCTAAACTTTCTCCCCGAGAAATCGAAGCTATTCGAGCTTGGATTGAAAATGGAGCAAAAGAAGTAGAAGACGCTTCTTCTTCTCCTCCTCCTCAGGTAGAACTACCCCCAGATAGACCACCAAATAATGATGATTAAAAACCGAACGAAAGATCGCTAATTAAGGAGCGCATATGAATAAAAAAATAAACTATATTTTAGTATTACTCAGTAGCTTCACTTCAATCTTGAGTCATGCCCATTCTACTAAAATAGATATGGCTTATGAAGCCCTTGTCGCTGCAACTCAAGAGTATGAGATGAAAAATGAAAACGCATCTTATTACAGCATAGACGCTTGGTACAAAGAAGCTGAACTCAACGTTGAACTCGTTCAAATTCAACCCACCTTAGATGCGACCACCTATATTTGTGAACATCATGATGAGTCTGGACACGATGGCGGTCATCATACTCAAGTTCAATGCAAAATCACGCAGACTACAACTCCTGAAAACGTTCCTGCGAAAGAATATGCAAAAAAAGACACACATTTGAATTCAATTAAAACAATTATTGGGTATTTCAAAGAGGCGAGCAAAAACCGCCCAGCAGACGAACTGACGCAAAGGTTCTGGAACATCCGAAGCTATCAAAAAGATGGAAACACAAAAGTAAAAGTGAGATCTGCAATTGTCAATAACGCTAAAGAGTTTAGAGAATTAACTTATGTTTGCACTCTCTCTCAGTGCAATAAATCTGCAGAAGAAAAAATCGTTCCAATCAAGAAACTATGACGAAACTTCTGATTTTTTACTTTTTTCTTTCTGGAGTAGCTGAAGCTGCGCAATGGAGTGTGGATTTAAAAAACGCCACCTCAGGCTCTGTCGAGTTTACAGCCGTTGGCTCCCCAAGCGCTCTTAAAATAAATGGTAAGGGGAAAACTCCAACTGGAAACATCACTGTAGATAATCTCAAAGCACATGCAGAGTTTATTTTTGAGTTAGAATCCCTTACTACTGGGATTAAAATGCGCGATGAACACATGAAAGAAAAATATTTACAGACTCGTCAATACCCTCTAGCAGAACTAAAGATTGAGTCTATGCAGCTCCCTATCTCATTTGAAAAAGTTACTACTTCATCAAATGAAATCCAAGCTGAGGATCTCCCCTTCGAGGGTAAACTCAAAGTTCATGGGGTAGAGAATCCTGTGCAAGGAAAAGTTAAAATCAAAAGAAAAGGAGATATAATTCAAGCGGAAGCTCAATTTGAGACCCCCATTCAATCTTATAAAATGGATACTCCAAGTTTTGCAGGTATCTCGATTACAAAAAGCGTGACTGTTCATGTTCAATTCGAATCTCCTTTTAAAATTATTTCTACTCAGTAGCAGCAGTATATGCACTTTCTACTCTGTAACTTCTTATGCATTTCCTGAAAATGTTAGACATGGCTACACCAACTGTACAACATGTCATATCAGCCCCAACGGTGGAGGTCTTCTTACTTCTTATGGCCGTGAACTCTCTAAAGAAATGATGAGTTCTTGGGGTTTTGAAGGAGAAGGCCGTTTTGGATACAAATTTGTAACTCTACCCGAATGGCTATCCATTGGTGGCGATGTTCGAGCTTTACAATACATACAGTCCACTCCCTCTGAATACTCTGGCAGATGGATTTGGATGCAACTCGACGCTGAGATTGGTCTGAAATGGAATCAATGGACTGTTGTGGGCACTTTTGGAGAAATCCAAGAAACATTAGGAAGCAGAAGACATTATATACTTTATCAACCTACTGAGAACCTATCTCTAAGAGCTGGACGTTTTTTTTCTGCCTATGGAATCAATATTCCAGAGCACACAATTCTAACTCGAATACTTCTTGGATATGATGAAGGTTCAGAGACTTATAACTTTGAAGCTGCTTGGATTGACGAAACAAAAAATTTTTTTATTACTGGAATTTTAGGGCGCCCTGACCAGCCATCACTCAATCGAGAAAAGGGTGGGACAATTTTAGGTAATCTCACCTTAGCCGATCATTACAAAATCGGATTACAATATTATTACGGAAGCAACAGCACACGCACTCGCCAAATGGGAGGATTACATGGAATTCTTGGATTTACCCCCCATTTCTATCTTTTAACTGAACTTGACTTACAAGCTTCTGCCCTTACTGCAACCTCTTCTCTCACATGGGGAATGATCAACTACCAAAAATTAGGTTATGAAATCACCCAAGGTTTACATTTTTACCTTACTCAAGAAATGTCTAAACTCGACTTCAATAATTCACAGAACCAAGTTCAGCGTTACGGACTGGGAATGCAGTGGTTACCTCGTCCTCATTTTGAATTGAACTTTACTTGGCTAAAGCAGATGGATACTGCTCGATTTAATATATACACCGACCAACTTTGGCTTCTTTTTCACTATTATCTTTGATTATTTAAACAAGCCTCTCTTAAAAAGAAAAATTAAAATCAGAAAACCCAATAAGCCCAAAACTATATAGATAAAACCCAGTTTTATATTTGTCAGAGCATTCAATCGAGAGGTTTGTGCGGATTGTGCTTTAGAAAAAATATTTTTCTGAAATACATTGCCAGGATTAATGATGAGTTGAACAACTTCCCACTTAGGTGGAAAACTTAAAACAGAAATTTTAGTCCCAACCCTCATAAATTGATCTAGAATCTTCCAAATCGCTTCCTCTTGTAGGTAACTTTCACTGATCGTCAAAGTTTCATCGCTCCCTTCAAGTTTAAATAAAATCAGTTTCTTGGAAGGATACCGATTGCTGACCCAAGTGATTCGGCCTACTCGTTCTTGGGTTTCTAGTGATTGAGCATTTTCATCTTTATTCTCAACTTGCCATTTCTCTGAATAATCTTTAAGTGCTACTCCATAACCAATTAAAGCTAGAAGAATCCACACTGTCAAAAATCCGACTACATTCTTAAGTACTTTCACATCACTATTTTAATCTAAGTGTTTAGAAAAATCCTAATATTTCCGAACTGATAGACATGCCTAACTTTACTGACTACCTCTTTGCACCTTGGAAAGTGATTGGGGCTCTCATCAGTCAACTCAACCCTCCCAAAGTTGTTGGAGGAGTTGTCACTCAAGGATCACTTTGCTCAATCCAAGATGTAGGCGGGCAGATGCTCAACGTCTGCACTGTGGCAGGTTATGATATGCCACTTTTTGTATTAGTAGGATCTTCATTAATCTTTCTATTATTTTTTATATCTAGTTCTTGGATGCTCATATCAAGCTTAAGACTAACTCGGCTCCTCAGTGTAGTCTGCCAGCAGATTACAAAGCAGGTTTCGATTAAAAATGGAAAATTTACGGCCTCTGATTTGGAAAAAGTACGACAAATTATGCAAAAGGAAGCAACACTTTCATTACTCTGGGAAGAGTTTGAAAGTTCACTTATTCCTTCTGGAGCAAACGAGATCAACCGCACTCGTACTGTAGAGTCCACCTTCACTCAAGAAGCCGTCATTACCCCCTACCTCAACAACTCCTTCTTTAACGCAATTCCAGGGATACTGACAGGACTGGGATTGCTCATGACCTTTATTGCGATTTTAGACGGACTTTCACATGTCAGCGTCAGCAGTAATATGGATGTTAAAGGAATTGGTGGACTAATTAATGGATTATCAGGGAAATTCGTATCTTCAATCGTTGCTCTGACTTGTGCAGTTCTTTTTGTTTTTGTTGAAAGAATTGCATATGCAAGACCTTATCAGATCTATAGAAAAATGATTCATCTGATCTCTTTAAAAATTAAAAGCAAATCCATCGAATCTCTTTTAAATCAGATTTGCAATCAACTATCAAAGAGTGCTTAATTTATGAATCAGGACTCCCATCAAACTTTTGCCAGCACGCTCACTGATTTAATGACTTCTCTAGCAGTTATTTTTATTTTACTTTTGGTTGTTTTTCTGAAAAATGCACATGATCAGAGTAAAAATGCAAAAGACAAAATAACAAACGAACTTGAAGCATTTTTAAAAAATGAAAGCCTTTCACTTCATCAAGATCCAGAAGACCCTCTTCGCCTGATTGTATTAGTGGGAGAAGACCAACTTCGCTTTCCTCATGCTGAGGCTGGTTTAACTTCTGCAGGAAAATCATTTGTAAACGGGTTTTTTAAAACTTTTTCAGAAAAAGTCTGTGATCAATCACTCAAGAATAAAATCGATTCTATTGTTATCGAGGGTCACACAGACACAACAGGAGAAAAAACTCCCGAAGGTGTTAGACAAAATATCTTTCTTAGTCAAAAGCGAGCTTACTCAGTTCTTGAAGAAGCACTCAAAACAGTTCAAGCAGATCCACAAACCTATGAATGTTTACTAAAGCTCACTTCTGCAAATGGCCGCGGATCACGTAGCCCCATTTTAGTTAATCAACAGTATGACCCGGATAAAAGCAGGCGTGTTGAAATCAAAATTAGGGTAAGATCTTCAGAGCAGCAATTTAAAGAAATGGCCGTTGCAGAATCAAAAAGCCTTGAAAGCAATACCCATCAGACGAAATAGTCCCTTATTGCTCGAAAAAGTTTCTAGAACATCAATTCCACCTGTAAACTTCTTAGTTTCGATTTTACCCTGCCCAATAAGTGTCACTGCATTACCCACAACTCCAGCTTCTACTTTCATACTCCAATTCTCTACATCAAGTTGAGCCCCATGAAAATACACATGGTCTGGCCCATAAGGGATTTTCACCAGTAAACTTAATGGAAATTGTCCACGAGTGGTCTCTTTAATAAAAATCTGACTTTCCTTCACGCTCACTGAAACTCTTGTTACAGTCGGTATATCTACACCATAAAGCTGAAGATTTTTAACTTCATTAACATCTTTAATTCGATAATGAGTCTCACCAGAAAAATAAACTGCTAAATGGATTTCATGATCTCTTCGGATAATCCTTACCCCTCTAAACGTGCTAAATGATTGAATCAGATCCTTCGTATTTTCCTTTTCTATAAATGCACTTAAATAAAATTTTAATGTTTCTCCATCGATCCAAATTTCATCTCTTGGATTTACAAGCACATCTTCAGGAGCATGTGCTGTAGGACCTCCGGGCTCCAAAGTAAAGGGAAGAGTACCAAAAAAATTTTCTGAAGCAGGAAATAAATCAGCGAGATGCTCCCAAGATATCTCCTTAATTTGCTCAATCATACTTTGGAGCTTAGGAAAGGATTCAACCTGAAACGAAACTGTAGGCATAAGTGAATTCAAAAAGGCACCGAATCCACTTTCTTCTTTTTTAATTTTTTTCGTATCTGTAGATTGTGTTAAGCCAACCTGATTCAGATCATCCAATTGGTTTTCTGTTTTTAGATACGGCTTTAAAATCTGAAAGCTTTGTTCAGCAAAATCTTCGGCCTGCACCATAGCGGAAACAAAACTCTCACCTTGCCCAACCAACCTAAACAATCGTGCTAAATAAAATTCCGCAGGTTGAGGAAGTTTTTCATATCCCCACGCCTCTATAGCTCCAGCTTTTTTCCACGAACTCGCTAAAGTCTGGCTTTTTTTTGCAAATATATAGACTGTGCGAAGATGCTCAAATTTGTTTTTTTGAACTTCTGACTCCTGAAGAACGGATTGACTCTCATCTGCAATGATCACCAGGTCAGTTACATCGTTTTGTTTTTTTAAAGTTTGAAAGAGATTCTCTGTGACTAGAAGTACTTTTTGGTAGCGTCTTTTGAGATGATGAAGAGCAATTTGAGCACCTAGATCAGCTGTTTTCTTTGAATAAGCTGGCTGTTGCTTTTCTACAAAAATAATAGCTGTACTAGCAACCGCATTACAGCTCAAAAATGTAAGAACACAGGAGAACGCTAAAGCAAACTGTCTCATGAATATCCCCTTCCCTGTTACAAGCTGACAGACTTATTCGTCTCAAGAGAATTTGGCAAGGTTTTCTATTTGACAGCGCGAGTCAAAACACTAACCCAATCGAATCCCATCTAAAGGATGAATCTCAGAAGCTCGTTTGCTCGGGTATCTACAAGCTAGCAGCACAATAATGAGTGCACTCACAGAGACTCCTACGTAATAAAGCCAATCGAAGGTGACAGGTAAAGTACGATCATAATAGATATCCGGCAACTGAATAAACTCATACCTTTTGAGAATCGAACAGATGAGACCCCCAAAAATCACTCCTCCTATTACTCCTACTGTTCCAATCAGTATCCCCTCTGATAAAAATACAGCAGCCACTTCACTGTTTTTTGCTCCCATCGCCTTCATAATAGAAATTTCACGTTTCTTTTCTAAAACCATCAATGTCAATGTTGTAACGATATTAAATGAAGCAACAATAATAATAAATAAAAGCACCACAAACATAGCTACTCGTTCAAGCTTCAGAGATGCAAACAAAAATGTATTGAGCTGGATCCAATCTTGAACCTTAAATTTAGGAAGAAGTTCTTTAAGATGAACTGCTACTCCTGGAGCTTTTTCAAAATCTTTTACAGAAACTTCCCATTGTGAAATCACTCCCGCTCTTTTTAAAAATCCACGTACTGAGTTTGCAGAGGCAAAAACAGTATGAAGCTCTTGGTCGGGCAACCCCGAATGATAAATCCCTTCAATAACGTATTTTTTGAATCTGGGCACATTATCTAAAGGTCCTTCTGTTTCAGTAGGAGAGATCAAAGTCACTTGATCTCCTGGAATTAAACCAATCTCATAAGCTAATTCTTGACCCACTACAATCCCAGGGAGCTTTACAGTATTGGGCCCTTCCGATTGAACGAGCATTTGAGGCTCAGCAGATTCAATGATTTGAGACTTCAACCGTTCCATCCGCTCCTCGGTAATCCCTTTCACTATAACTCCAGAAACTTTTTTGCCTGTTCTAAGAATAACTTCGGTAGAAATCACAGGCCAAAAGCTAGTAACTTGATCAGATAAAGACTGGTCTCTTTGAGTTAAAAGCCTTAAAGTCTCTTGTGGTTCTAAAACTTCTTTTGGAACAAAGCCCTTTTCGTACCCAGTCACCTCTGCGGTAGGTTGAATTAAAATATGCAAGTCTGTGGACATTAATCTCTTTTTTAGCTCAGCTTCAAAGCCATCCATAACTGACAGAACAACAATCATCGCCATGACTCCCACGGCGACTCCCAAGATAGAAATAAAAGTAATAAAACTTAAAAACTTAGAATTTTTTTTCGATTTCAAATACCGATAGCCAACCCACACCGTCCATGGATGAGTCCAAAAGTGATGGATAGCAAGATTCTCCCACCATGATCGCAAAAAGTTAGTTTGTGTAGAATTTTTCATTATGTGTCACTCTACCGCTCAGTGCTGTTGCAGGCTCAAAACGAGCACCAAACCGCTTTTGGTAATGCTTCAACCGCTCCACTATTGCTTGAGGTCCAAGTGTGTCCGCATATCTCAGCAGTCCACCCCTAAAAGGAGGGAACCCCATCCCCATAATCATAGCTAAATCAAGTTCTGAAGCGGTACTCACCACTTTTTCTTCCAAACAACGGGAAGCTTCGTTGATCATAGGAAGAAGAACCCGCTCTTGGATTTCCTGATCTGAAACTGCACCAGACGTAGGAGTAACCTTCATCAATTCATAAACTTTCGTATCAACTTCTTTTTTGCGACCTTTGTCTTGGTAAGTATAAAGCCCCAGGGAATTCTTTTTGCCTAATCTCTTTTCTTTTACCAAAGAAGTAATTAATGAGCTCGGAAGCATTCTTGCACCAAAAGCATCATTAAGAATATGCGCCACTTTATCGCCTACATCTAACCCCACCTCATCCATCAACTCCATGGGTCCCATGGGCATTCCAAAATCTAATAAGACGCGATCGATATCAGGAATAGAAACCCCATCTGCTAATAGATAAACAGACTCAATCATATAAGGAGCCAATAAACGATTCACTAAAAACCCTGGAGCATCTTTTACAACGATTGGAGTTTTGCCTAAAGATTTGCTCAGTTTAAACAATGCTGCAACTGTTTCATCAGACGTTTTCTCTCCTCGAATCACCTCAATGAGTGGCATACGATGAACCGGATTAAAAAAATGCATCCCACCAAAACGAGCTGGGTTTTCTAACGCTGTCTGCATCTTAGAAATAGACAAAGAGGAGGTGTTCGAAGCAATCATGCAAGAACTAGACACCTGAGATTCGAGTTCTTTTAAAACCTTTTGCTTAATTTCCATATTTTCGACAATCGCTTCTACAACCACATCCACAGATCTAAAGCCCGTGTAATCGGTCGAAGGGGCAATGTGGTTTAATTTTTGCTGATATTCACGTGAGTTAATTTTTCTTTTTTTGAGTTGTTTCTTAAAGATCTGTGCAGCGGATTGTATTCCTAGAGTCAACGCCTGATTGTTTAGGTCTTTCATCCTACAAGTAAAATTTTTCTCTGCAAAAAGCTGAGCGATCCCTCCGCCCATCACTCCCGCCCCTAGCACTGCTGCAGTAGAAATATTTTTCGTTTCAACTGAAAGTCCTGGTGCTAATCCATTGGATTTTTTCACGGCTTCAGTCATGAAGAAAATGCGAATCAGATTTTTAGACTCAGGTGTCACAGCCAGTTTACCAAAGCCATGCGCTTCTCTTTCCATGGCTTGAGATCGATCTTTACCAGTTAATTTTTTCCCATATGCTCCTGACGTATCTCGAATGACTTCAATAGCTTCTAATGGAGCTGGATACTTCCCTTTCGTCTTAGAAAGCACGCCTTCTTTAGCTTTTTTGAGCATCAAAGATCGGCCCATAGGAGTATGCTCTAAAAGACTCCCCATAGCCCCACCCATCCCACCTAGCGCTGGCTCACGAGCAATTCTTTCTTTAGACTGGAGTCTGGAAAGATTTTTCCCTGCCCATCGGTGAACTGAGTTTAAAAAATCCTCTTTAGGAAGACACGCTTCAGCCAAACCTGCTTTATATGCACGATCACCTGATAAGGTTTTACCTGTTAAAATCATATCCAATGCTGTAGCCAATCCAACTTTTCTAGGAAGTCTCACGCTCCCCCCTGCTCCTGGAAGTAGTCCTAATAAAACTTCAGGCAACCCTATTCTAGCTGAGGAACTATTGGACATAACCAGTGCGGAACAAGCCAAAGTAAACTCACAACCACCGCCTAAAGCTGTCCCGTCAACTGCTGCAACTACAGGAACTCCTAAATCTTCTAGTTGTTCAAAAAGAATTTGTCCGGAGCGAGACATTTGATAGGCTTCATCTTCACTTTTGGCAGACCGAATCATTTGAATATCTGCGCCCGCAATAAAATTCCCAGGTTTGCCGGAAGAGACTACCAAAACGTCGATTTCATTTTTCTGAACCAGAACCTGAACTTCATTTAAAATTTTTGGAAACTCTTGAATAACAGCAGCGTTCAAAATATTAACCTTCTCACCTGGTAGATCAATGGTGAGATCCCAAATTTTTGCTTGAACCGATGGCGTTTTCGAAATTTGAAGTTTGAACATGATTTGATCCTCTGTAACCCTGCTAATGTCCAGAGATCATACCAACAAAAGAAGGCGAAAATAACTAAGAAAATTAAAAGAGTAGCCCTTCTCTTTCATAAGAAAAGCTACTCTTTTGGACCTAAGCGTGACTTTAGGTTTTAAGGTTTTAGAAACTAAACGTAACGGTTCCTAAGATCTGATAGAATCCAGAATTTGCAAGGGTTCCACCCACGGCTTGCTTATCTAAGCCATTGGCTGCCAGAATATAGGGAGAAGCAAAGGCTCCCATTGACCCTGGACCATAGAACGCCATGTTATTCAACAAGCTGTTCTCTCGAGCTGTAAAAACATTATAGTACTTGCCCAACAACCCGACTTGAATAGTCTTGCTCACTTTGAAATCAAACCCTGCTTGAACGAACCCCAAGAAGGACGCAATTTCGTAAGGCTGAGAAAGCCCAGCCATCCCTGAATTAGCTAACAACCCACCAAATCCTTGAACCTGATTCAAGTTGTTAAGAATTCTTTGATTATAATTGATTGATCCACGACTATAAGCAAGTCCTGCTCCAATAAATGGTCTAACTTTGCTGTCCTTACCAATCAAATAAATCTTCAACCCTGCATCAAAAAGATGCTGTTTCATCACTTGGGTTTCAAATGAGAACTGGTTACTAAAACCTGTTCCATTTCCTGGATAAATCCCTCCATAACCTAAGAGATTTCCACTATTGAGATAATTCACAATAGGGTTACTTCCAGCGACGTTAATGCCAAACTCACTATACGCATAACCTAGTTCGACCACAACATTGTCTGAAGCACCAAACCCCATCCCTAAACCTCCGGTGAAGTAAGGTCGGATATCGTACCCACTGTTGTTCATTCCAGGCATCCCTAAGCGAGGTTGAAAAACAATACTTGAAGCTTCATCCTCTTTCTCAGTCGCACGGGTTTCGGCCACTACTGTCGCCACAGGAGCAGCTTGTGCCACGATTTGATGCGTCTGTGCTGTAGCAGGTCTTTCTGTTACAGGCGCTATAATGACTTCTTCTTTTAATGGTGCTGCTTGGGTTTGTTGAATTTTAGTTGTCTCTACTAAAGAACCATTTGAAGAAATTCCTAAAACTTGCTCCGTTCTTTTTCTTTCATCACGAAGACGAAGTTCTTCAAGTCGTTCTTGCAAAACATCTTCGTTCTGCAATTCAGCTCTCATACGCTCTCTTCGCATGAGTTCTCTTTTAGACATGTTTGCTGCGTCTTCAGTCGAAGCCGCATTAGACACGGTTACTCTCTCTACAACTTTTGTAGGTTGATTACTTGATGCAGCTTGAGTCACTTGCTGTTGTTCATTTTCATAAACCAGCTCGCCTTTAGCCTGAGGCAACCACATCACAGTTACTGCAGCCGCCGATCCAAGCGCTGTAGCCCATAGTTTCGTTTTGTTTCTAAATTTCATTACGTTCTCCTCAAATTGTATAAGCTTGTTGCCAAGCTTAGAGTTCACACTTGTCACGCGCCTCCACAAGATTCATTCACTTCTGCTGACGCGGCACGAGATAGCAATAGCCATGCCATTTAAGTAAACTATTATTTTTTAAAATTTTTCCTTTATTAATGAATAGTTGTGAATAAATATTCTTTTTGGTGATCATTATATATATTTATTAATATACAAATCGACACCACTATTTTACTTAGGAAATATAAATTATCTAAAAAGATGTTCTATAACTATTCGAAATTGAAATTGTTTTTCCGCATTTGGACAAAATATTACCTGACTGAAAAATTTACATAGTCTTGTGAACAAAGTGTACACACATTAGTTATCTTATTGATATCACAAAATAAAACATTGTTTTTTTAGCTCGTTTCTCACCCTATAGGTGACGTTTTGTGTATGTTTTTTTGACACCACTCATTTTGGTAGATGAATATTATAGGATTTTTTTAGTCAAAAGATTGGCATTCAACTTGCTCATGTAGACACGAGGGCGAATGAGTTAGCAGTTTTGTCCCCCTACCCCCCTTATGTCCCCCTTTGTTAACTCATTCGCCCTTTTCTTACCTACGAATCGTAAGTCGATGTAAATCTCTTCCAAATAAAGTTTTTTCCATTTGTTGAGAAATAACGTTCGTAAGTCTTTCGGCCATAGGTCGAATAAACTTATTAGCTAAAAGCAAAACCAACACCACAATCATTGCAAGCAACAGAATATACTCACTTGTGGCTTGACCAGATCGACTAGTAAATTGAAGTCTATTTCGCTTTTTGATAGATCGCCTGTACATTTCTTAATTGGTACTTTGTTGAACCCAGCTCAAATATTGTTTTTTCATTTAAATACTTTTTCACTTGAGTATGCTGAGCTAGGTTTTTTAAAAAATCTTTTGACTTCAAAGCACACTCTTGCACCCAACGATAAGCCTCCTCGCGAGTAGCTCCCTTCTGAACTAAAGCTAGTAGAAAATGCCCAGAGAAAATGCGTGATCCTGCAATGTTTAAATTGGTAGCTACCTGATCCTCCACTACTTGCAATCCTGCAATAATTCCTGTCATTCGATGAAGTGCATAATCTAATAAAATCGTTGCATCTGGCAGTGTCACTCGCTCCACTGAAGAATGACTAATGTCTCTCTCATGCCAAAGAGCAATATTTTCTAACCCAGATTGAGCATAGGCTCTCAATAACCTTGCACAACCTGTAATATTTTCTGATGAAATTGGATTTTTCTTATGAGGCATAGCGCTGGATCCTTTTTGTCCATGACTAAAGCTCTCATAAACTTCCCCAACTTCGGATCTTTGAAGATGTCTTAGCTCAACAGCCATACGCTCCAGACTAGCTCCGCAAATAGCTAAAGTATTTAAAAACTCAGCATGTCGATCCCTGGGAACCACTTGAGTACTCACTGGCTCTCTTTTGAGGCCCAATTTTTTTAATATTTTCTCTTCCATTTGTGGAGACAAGTGAGCATTTACTCCTACTGCCCCTGAGAGTTTTCCATACCGCATATTTTCTAAAGCTGCTTCTAGACGTGTAAGATTTCTCTTCCACTCCATATTCCAACCTAAAAATTTAAGTCCAAAACTGGTAGGTTCTGCTGCAATCCCATGAGATCGCCCAATAGTAGGAAGCCTTTTGTATTGGTCAGCTTTCTTCTTCAGTGCATAAAGGAGATTTTGAATATCACCTTTTAATATTTTACCTGCTTCTTGAATTAACAAAGACAAAGAAGAATCTAAAACATCAGATGAAGTTAAACCAAAATGAATATAACGAGCAGTAGGGCCTACCGACTTTGCAACTGCAGTCGTAAATGCAATGATGTCATGCCGAACTGTCTTCTCTATTTTCTCTACTTGTGAAGGATCCACTCCTCCCTTTCTAATGAGAGCTTGAGCCCTATTCTTTAAAATCTTCCAGTCCTTTGAAGGGATTTTTTTAGTTCTCGCTAACTCCTCGCAAACAGCTAATTCTACCTTCAGCCAGACGAGGTACTTGTTGCGATCATCCCAAAGCTTCCCTAATGGTTCTCGTGTATATCTTGAAATCATATCCTTACATTACTCCAACCTAGCATTGCTTTCCAGATCACGTTTCGATAAATCTGAAACCGTATGCTGCATATCGTTTTCTATCATCACGAAGTGATCCCCCCCATAGCCTATGGGGGAACAGAAAGAGTGATTTATTGGCTAACACAAGGACTCCTAGAGTTAGGTCACAAAGTCACCCTTTTAGCAGCTCCAGGAAGCAAAATATCCGGGGCAGATATCATCCCCATCGAATCTAGAGAAAAATGGCAAGAACTTATACCTAAAAACGCCGACCTCCTTCATCTCTGGAATACCCCTAATTCGCAGGAACTAAATTCGATACGCTTACCCCTTCTCATTACCATTGGTGGTAATGGAAAACCGGGTGAAATTTTTCACCTCAACACTGTGTTTGTATCGCAAAGCCACGCTAAACGACACGGAAGTGAAAACTTCGTACATAACGGCATCAATATCAATGAGTACGAATGTGACTCATTTCGCGATTCTTACCTTGTCTTTCTTGCAAAAGCGTCGTGGAAAGTAAAAAACCTAGAAGGTGCGATTCAAGTGGCACGTTTGACAGGACTTCCATTAAAAGTCCTCGGAAGTAGAAACTGGCCATTTCAAATACAACGGCTTCTTACCAAAAACCGTTCTGTTGAATACTACGGAATGGTCAATGACAAAGAAAAAAGAACTATTCTCAGAAAAGCAAAAGCCCTACTTTTCCCTGTAAGATGGCATGAACCCTTTGGACTGGCTATTACAGAAGCTCTTGCCAGTGGGTGCGCTGTTTTTGGAACACCTTATGGATCATTACCTGAGATTATAAACTCAAACTGTGGGCATTTAAGTACAAATGTTCAAGAACTTGCTCAAGCAATTACAAAAAAGAAATTTGAACCATCCCTATGTAGAAAACGTGTCACAGAGGGCTTTACACACATTCAGATGGCTAAGAAATATGTCCAATACTACACACACATTCTCAATCAAGGCACTTTGGCACGATCTCCTCTCAATCCAAATCGTCCGCCATCCGAGACTGAATCTGAAGCTTTACTGCATTGGAGTTAATAGTTACAATTTCATAATGAAGGCTTGGTGCTATTTCAAAGTTCACCCGAATCAAAAAGTAAAAATCGATAGCGAGGATTTGATAAAAGTTAGTCAATATTCATGGCGGGTCACTGAAGGCACTACCGGTCGAAAACGAGTGGTCACCTCTTATAGAGAAGGAAAAAAGATAAAAACAATAACACTCGGTCGTTTTTTGATGAAACCTGAAAAATCAAAGCAAGTCTACCCTAGACGCTTTAATGATGGTTTAGATTATCGCAAAGAAAACCTAATGATTTGCACTTTACAGGAGCGTCAACGATCATTACCTAAACGTAAGAAAGGATCTTCGTCAAAATATAAAGGTGTTTCTTTTATCCAATCACAGAAAGTCTGGCGCGCAGGGATTGTAATCGGTGGCGTATCAGTAAGTTTAGGTGATTTTAACTCTGAAGAAGAAGCTGCATTAGCTTATAATAAGGCTGCAAAAAAGCATTTTGGCGAGTTTGCCTACCAGAACAACACTTCAAGGTATAAGGTAAAAAGAAAAAGAGAATAAAACCGCCTCATCCCACAAACGGGCCACTCAGTCCAAATCGATGTGCAGCAGCAGAAACAGCTTCAATTGCTGCCACTACTCCTCCTAAGCTACCTAGCTCTGGATAAGATTCATCTGTTGCAACATATAAACTCTCCAAGCCTGATCGAGACCCAACTCCAGCCCCTTTAAAACATCGTAAATGATCCGGAATCAACTCTGGAGTTGCAAATCCATAAACTTCGGACAGCTCATTAGTAATACCATCTTTAGAAAAAACTGACGTATAGGGATCCGTGTATCCACTAAACATTCTAAAATCAGGATAAATTTTTTGAATATGAAATTCCAAAAACGGAAAGATCTCAAGCAATTTTCTAAGCATCCTTCCTGCAATCACTCTTTGATATTCATAGGATAAACTCTCCAAATCAAATGGCATCAAAGTTCTTAAAAAAATAATAGACTGATCTGAAAAATTCTCTCCATAATCTTTAGGTTCAACAATTTCAACTTCTAAAATAGGCGCATTTTTTTCTTGATAATAACAACGCCTCGAAACGCCCATCGGAATAGCATTTTTATTAACCAAAAGAGATAAAGTAAAACGCCAAGCATTGGGGGTGGGCGCAACTTTTAACTTTCTCAACCAGCTTCGTCCACTCCATGTTATTTTTTCTGCAACTTGATTTAATGAACTACCTAAAATAGCTGTTTTTCCTCGAATCATTTCACTCTGTTCAGACACTTGAACTCCAATAAACTGTCCATTTTCTACAAAAACTCTCCTACAGTAAGTCTTCGATGGAACGTGAGCTCCTAGTCTCTTTGCCATTCTGAGCAATAGCTCCCTTAATGAACTTACTCCGCCTTGAAAGGATGCTCCTGTCTTAAGCAGCCCCATAGCATGAATTATCTCAGAAAGACGAAGATCTTCCCGATTGGAGCCATTCAAAAGTCCATGACAAACTCCTTGGAAGAAATTAGTCAAATCTACATTTGGAATCGTAGAAAGTTTTCTTTCTAAATCAAAAACTGACTTATTTCTTTTAAACCAATTTTTTTGAGCCGAGCTGAGATTCGATTTGTCACTTCTTTTGAGTTTTAAAATATCATTTAACCGAATAAGGGGTTCAGGTTTTCTCTTCTCGCCCTTTTGCAAAATTTTGAGAGTGTGTCTTTCTGGTAAATCCGCCCAGTATTTTATAAAATCCTTCTCAGCTAGTTTGAGCGCGCCATTAAACCCCATTCGATCTAAAAGTTCTTGTCCAAACTCCCTTCGCATTTCTTTAAAAAACAAATCTCCTGTTGTAGATAAAACGACACGTTGTGTTGGGGTGATAATCGTCGGCATCGAATTTTCAAACTGAACAGCCTCTAATTCAGACGCAGAAATGCCTACTTTTGAAAGACAAAGATGAAGTAACCCCTTTACTTTTGAGTCACTTTGCAAACCTAAAAAATAATTAGGCTCAAAATCCAAAACCGTTCCTGACTTATGAATCACAGTTCCACGTGTAGGACGAAGAGAAAGAACCAAAACAGAAAGTCCAAGACGTGCCGCAATGCACGCACTCAACAAGGAGGCAGGATGATCACCTAAAGTAATCCAATCATAGCTTTCTTGAAGACGTATCATGAGTTACTTCAGTGCTGGTGTAGTTCTCTGTACAGCTACAGGAGTCACACATGTTCCTTTTGCACGACATACAATAACCGGTTGTTGTAATACTTCCGCAGACGAAGGAGCAAGTCCTCCTTTATCAGTCGGTAAAAGCTGAATCACCTTACGAGCCTCAAACTCCATCACTCGAGATGTTTTTCCTACCTTCGTAATTCGTCCAATAATTTCAATATAATCTCCGACATATACAGGAGCTAAAAAATCAATACTCTCATATGCACGAAATAAACCTTCATCCCCATCATATCGAATTAAAAGCTCGGTAGCGACATCTCCAAAAAGCTGCAACATCTTTGCTCCATCTACTAGTCCTCCAGCATAATGCCCATCTGCACCACTCATACGGAGTCGAATTGTTACCGCTGCTAACTTGCCATCAGATAAATTTTGCATTCTTCTAAATTATAGGGACTGACGTTGCCTAGCAAGTCTGCAATTCATTTAAAATACGAATAATTTTTCGCGTCGCACCTAAACGTTCTTTTGCTTGAGATTGCCAGCGGTTTCTATTTTCTATACTCAAGTTCTTCTGGACTTCTTCTATCCACTTTCTAAGTTCACTCGAATTGTGAACCAATGATAATTGTCCTGTTTTTGAAAGCTGTTCAATTTCGTTAAACCGATCTGCTCCTTTTGGTCCAGCAGCGATCGGCACACCTCTTAAAGCTGGCTCAATCGTACTATGAACTCCATGAGAAAATCCCCCACCTACATAAACCCAATCTGCTGACTCATAAAGCTCAGCTAAAACCCCAATCTCATCTACTAAAATAACTGTTTTGGGTTTCAACTGAACATTTGGAGCTAATGTTGATGTCCGAAGCACCTTTATATCCATCTGTTGAAGCACACTCTCAATTGTATAAAGATTATGACTATCAACCTTGTGTGGGATGATCCATACTGTTCCATGTACGTTAGGTAAAATATCTCTCCAAAGATCTAAATCTTCTTTCCAAATCTGCCCCATCACAAGCCATGGCCGTTTCACACCTACAAAAGCTTGAATTAAAAACCGAGCTCTATCGTTTCCCTTTTGTATTCTCTGAGCCACCCGATCCCAACGAGGCTCTCCTACAGTTTTAATCTTAGATTTTGGAAAAAGTTTTTGAAGGGATACTTCGTCGTCTTGATCCACCGTAAGCAGTATCATCTGAGGTAAATCAACACCCAAAAATGAACAAATTTTTTTTGCAACATGGTATGACGTTCTCTTTTTCGCTCCTATAACCATTAATGGGATATGAGCAAGAGCAAGACTTGCCCATAATTCAGGCCATGCTTCATATTTTGAAGTAATAAAAACTCTAGGGGAATAAGCAGCTAATGCCTCTCCCCAAGCCCCTTCAAGAGGAGAATAACCTAGATGGTGCACTATAACTGAGAATTGCTTTAACTCTTCTTTAAGCAGTTTGAGTGTGTTTGCAGCAGATTCGCTAAAGGCTGTCACAACAAGCTCCCATCCTTCTTGAGCTGACTCTAAAATAATGGGGTAAAGCGCCTCTAACTCTCCTGCACTTGCAGCATGAAACCAAACTGTTTTTTGCACTTCATTTTTCTTGATATTACTACCCAAAAACGGTTCTGCTAATCTTTCAGATGAAAAATATCGAGAAAATATAAATGACTGAATTACCGTTTTATTGAGCGCTCGGTATAATTTTAATTTATAAAATTGACTCATAGAGGGAAATTTACCTGCTCTTCATTTAGCTTGCTTAAGCAAAGGTATTTATTCTTAAGTCTAAAGCAGTAGCGGCCATCTTTTCCACAAGGACGACACCAGAGATCTGAAGAGAATCCTCGACTGACTGTTCTCCATGGACCAAACCCCATATCTTGCGTAGTTGGACCATAAACAATATAGGCAGGCACCCCTACCGCCTCAGCTAAATGTGCAAACCCTGTGTCATTACCTAGATAGCCTAATGACTTTGAAAGGATCGTTGCGGTTTCTGAAATACTCCACTTCCCAACTCCTGCAACATGGTCAATACCATTCTCACGCAGAAGATTTTGTAATTGGTGACTCGCAAAATCACCAAACTTCCCCAAAATAACAGGTTTAGCTTTTGTTTTTGAAATAACAGCCAAAAATTTCTTAGAATCCCAAATTTTCCCTTTCCACGCAGAACTAGCCATCACACAGAAATAGGGTTTCTTCCAATCAAACCCAGGATCAAAGTCTGCATGAACTAAATGCATTAAACGAGGTTTCTCATTCCCAGTTCCAAGCCCACAAAGAGCAAAACGTGACACGATTGGATCTGGTCTTAAAAATTTCGGCCAAAGTTTTTTAAGTAAAAAATACCCCCAAAGCTTCCATCTTTGTTTCGGTACGGTTCTCCAAAGAATCACCCGAGAAGATTTCTCTTTCGATTTCCAGTATAAAAATAATAATCTAGCTATCTGGGTTCTTAAGCTATTATGCAGATCAATAACCATGTCATAGTTTTCATCCCAAAGTCTTCTGCACATCAGGATCCATGACCGCAACCCTAAGGACCGACTAAACTCCCAAGTTTTCTTAACTTTAGGGTGTGTTTTCACTAGAGGAGCAAACTCACTACTAGTTAACCAATCAATCTGTACATCTGAAGATGAGTACCTTTCAATCTCAAGCACAGATGTGGATAAGATAACATCCCCTAAACTACTGAGACGAATGATGAGTATTTTTGATGGAGATATTTTTAAAGGTGCATTGTTTTGCATTTGAATCAGATATGAACCCTTGAAAATCGAATAAGAAAAATAATGGGGGCATCGTGCTATCTTAACACCGAGCTTCCTCGGCACTAGGTTTGCCGCTGGCGGGCTTAACTTCTGAGTTCGGGATGGGATCAGGTGGAGCCCCGCCGCTATAGACACCCCCAAATTTTAGAACTCTCCAGAGAGCTCAAAATAGGGAAGAATAAAGAGATTAAACAAAGAGTATATAAAAAAGATAAGCCTCTCGTCTTATTAGTAGTGGTCAGCTGAGTGCATTACTGCACTTACACACCCACCCTATCAACCCTGTAGTCTTCAGGGAGACTTTGAGGGAGCTTAACGCTCCGGGAGAAGTTGTTTTGAAGAGAGTTTCCCACTTAGATGCTTTCAGCGGTTATCTCGTCCGGACATAGCTACCCAGCTTGTGCCACTGGCGTGACAACTGGCACACTAGCGGTCCGTCCATCCCGGTCCTCTCGTACTAAGGACAGCGCTTCTCACTTCTCCAACACCTACGGCAGATAGGGACCGAACTGTCTCACGACCTTCTGCACCCAGCTCGCGTACCGCTTTAATTGGCGAACAGCCAAACCCTTGGGACCTGC